>ERZ802830.781-NODE-781-length-31246-cov-27.5563_pt1 | contig 31246 bp, 28 predicted proteins | sample MGYA00345654_ERZ802830 | MGnify/ENA primary metagenome ERZ802830 (study PRJEB30503, sample SAMEA104212375) | marine metagenome | biome: Westerlies Biome; feature: [SRF] surface water layer (ENVO:00010504) within the epipelagic zone...; material: water... | reverse complement strand
ATAAAAATATCGGCCATGCGCCGCAACGAGTCAGCCGCCATTGGCGGTGATGATTTCGTCGTTGAAACAATCGATACACGCACGCCCATACCCTGTATTTCTTCGAGAAGACGGCAAAAATCACCATCGCCTGAAAATAAAATGGCATGGTCGATATGCGGCGCCAGCTTCAGCATATCGAGTGCCAGTTCCATATCCATATTGCCTTTGATGCGCCGTTTGCCGGTTTCCGGATCGGTAAATTCACGGGTCAGTTTGCTGACAACGGCAAATCCATTGTAATCCAGCCAGTCGATCAACGGGCGCAGCGATGAAAATTCCTGATCCTCGGGAAGGGCGGTGTAATAATAGGCGCGGATCAAATTGGTGTCAGCGCTGAAATAACGATGCAGCTTGGCGTAATCGATATCCATATTCAATGCCCGCGCCGCCGCGTAAAAATTTGATCCGTCAATAAATAAAGCTGTTTTTTCCTTTGACATGGTTATTTCCAAATAAATTAGCTAATGTATGGGCTGTATAATAGGCCGGGTTGGCTTCTAATTCTAGCGCGGATTTTCCACTGGCAGTTTACCGGCAGTCCGTTTCAGTTCATGGGCAGGTTACGGGCAGTTGCGCCGTGCCACCCAACGACAAAGAGGAGTTACCGATCGTGACAGCCACAACGCGCCTGTTTATCGGTTTGGGGGCCAATCTGACACCCGCCGGCTTTGCCACCCCGCAGGCCGGGTGCGAGGCTGCCCTGAAAATGCTTGGCACTCTCGGGGTAAAGATTGTCAAAACCTCACCTTGGTATGAGAGCGCGCCGGTGCCACCATCTGACCAGCCCTGGTATCTCAATGCTGTGGCAGAGGGCGTCACCGCATCTGATGCGGCTAAAACTCTGGCTGTTTTGCATCAGGTAGAGGCACATTTTGGACGGCAGCGCTCGACCCGCAATGCGGCGCGTGTGCTTGATCTTGATTTGCTGGATTTTGGCGGGCAGATCCATCATCACAGCCATCTGACACTGCCGCATCCGCGGCTGCATGAGCGCGCCTTTGTGCTGTTGCCACTGCGCGATCTTGTTGATGACTGGACGCACCCGGAAACCGGAACACCGCTTGATGCATTAATCACGCAGTTACCAGCCGGACAATTAATCCGGCGTGCGGCATAGCTGGATGCGCGCCACCGGTTATCGTTTTGTTTCCGGCTGTTTAGACTTGCCCAGTGGGGTAAATTAGCGTAATACACGCGACATGATTTAGAGCCATTCTGGCTTTGGCTCGCGCGCCGTTCACCGGGTATCCATTGGCGCCGCTGGCTATGTTTTAAAAAACGGGGTGCTGCTGATTTGCGCAACCCGCTGAATTAATTAAATTAGGAGACTGTGATGGCGCGCGTTACTGTTGAAGATTGCATCGAAAAAATCCCCAACCGGTTTGATCTGGTTTTGGCGGCAGGACAGCGTGCGCGTGGTATTTTGAAAGGCGATCTGCCAACAATCGATCGCGACAATGATAAAAACCCGGTCATTGCATTGCGGGAAATTGCCGCTGAAACCATTGATCTTGATGTTTTGAATGATGGATTGATTAAAAAGTTGCAGCGCATTGCGATCCGCGAAGAACAGGAAACCCGCGACGATGCCGCGATCGCTGCCGAGGTTGACCTGTCGGAAATGGTTGGTGATTACAACACTGACGAAGCGCAGGACAGTGGCATGCAAATCGCCACAGCCGACGATATGCAAGAGCCATCAGGCTTTGAAGATGTTGACCTGACTGAGATTCAGAACGAGGATTAAGTAATCCGCCAGCAGGTTAACACGCATCGTTATATTTGTTGGCTGGCGCCCTGATGATCAGCTTGGCATATGATGATGATTGAAGCAGCGGACGATCTTTATCACAAAATAAAAACCTACAACGCAGCTGTTGACGGCGATAAGCTGCGCCGGGCCTTTCTGTTTGGCATGGCGGCGCATGATGGACAGGCGCGTGCCTCGGGCGAGCCCTATTTTGTGCATCCGATTGCGGTTGCCAATATTCTTGCCGACATGCGGCTTGATCTTGATACCATTATCACCGCGCTGCTGCATGACACGGTCGAAGATTGCGAGGTGACGCTGGATACGCTGCAAAACCAGTTTGGCGCCAGTGTTGCGCAACTGGTTGACGGGGTAACAAAACTAAGCCGCATCGGCATGCAATCCAGCCAGAACAGCATGCAGGCTGAAAATTTCCGTAAATTGCTGTTGGCGATGAGCGAGGATGTGCGCGTTCTTCTGGTGAAGCTGGCTGATCGCACGCATAACATGCGGACCATCAGCTTTATTGCAAAGGATGAAAAGCGCCAGCGTATTGCCCGCGAAACGCTGGAAATCTATGCACCGCTGGCGGAACGTATCGGCGTTACATATCTGCAGCATGATCTGGAAAATGATGCGTTTGCTGTGCTGCATAGCGAAATGAACCAAACCATCAGCAACCGGCTCGAATTTTTGGTGCAGGAATCCGAAATTGTGATCCCGATGATCAGCGTCGAATTGCAGGATGCTGTCGAGCAGGCGGGTATCGAATGCAGTGTCAGTGGCCGGTTGAAAACCGCCTATTCCATCTGGCGCAAGATGCAGCGTAAAAAAGTCACCATGGACCAGCTGTCAGATATTATGGCGTTCCGTGTGTTGGTGCCAACGACCGATGATTGCTATCGCGCGCTTGGCAGCATTCATGCCCATTATCCAACGGTGATGGGGCGCTTTAAAGACTATGTGTCAACGCCAAAGCGCAATGGCTATCAATCGCTTCATACCGGTGTCATTGGCCCGGAAAATCACAAAATTGAAATCCAGCTGCGGACACCGGAAATGCATGAGGTTGCCGAGAATGGGGTGGCCGCACATTGGGATTACAAGAATCCAGACTCATCAAAAAAGATGATCAAGGTAAAGTGGATACAAGAACTTGTTGGTATTTTGGATGAAGAAGCTGGCGCGGATGAATTTCTGGAAAACACGAAGATGGATCTCTATCATGATCAGGTGTTTTGTTTTACCCCGCGTGGTGATCTGATTGCCTTGCCAAAAGGTGCGACCGCTGTTGATTTTGCCTATGCGGTTCATTCCAAGGTGGGTGAAAAATGTTCGGGTGTCAGAATTAACGGAAAAAACCGGCAGTTGGCGACCGAGCTGGAAAACGGTGATCAAATTGAAATTATCACCGCGACCAATGCGCGGCCCCGGCCGGAATGGGAAGGCTTTGTCAAAACCGGCCGCGCGCGTTCGGGTATCCGGCGTTCGGTGCGGGCCGAACGCATGGTTGAATTCAGTTTGATTGGCAAAACCATTCTGCAAAAAGTATTTCGTGAATATGGCAAGCCGTTTCGCAGCCGTTCGGTGGAAAAGATCATTTCGGTTTTCAATCTGCAAAAGCTGGATGATCTATATGCACATATTGGTGAGGGGCGTATCGAACCAGAGCTTATTCTGGAAAAAATACACCCGGATTTGGCGAGCAGTCGTAAAATTCCGCGGTCTGCGGGCGGGCGCGACAAATATTTTTCGCCGAATGGCGCGCCATTGTTGAAAATTAAAGGGGGAGATACCGGCATTGCGATCAATATTGCGCGGTGCTGTCACCCGCTTCCCGGCGAATCTATTGTCGGGATTTTCACCACAGGCAAAGGTGTCACCGTGCATCGCAAAGATTGCGATAATTTATCCAATTTTAGTGACGCGCCTGAATTATGGATGGATGTGGCGTGGGAGCATGAAGGCCCAAGGCGGGTGCTGGCCCGGCTGAACACCGTGTTATCAAATGAACCGGGGAGCCTGGCGGCCGTGGCCACAATTATCGGCCAGCAGGGCGGTAATATTTCGAATATTCACCTGACTGATCGAAATGCCGACTTTTTTAGTTTTGAACTCGATCTTGAGGTAAAAGATGTCGAGCATATGCACACCATAATGGCGGTGTTGCAGGCGAATAATTTTGTCGAGCGCGTCGACCGTGCGCAAAGCGCATAAAATTTGGCTGGTTTCTGCATTCGATGATCGTTTATTGAAAATTGCGCATTATATTAAGGTCATATCGATAACAGTTTTTTTTAGGGCATTTTGATGTTTCGACGCCGCACGCCGCTTACAAAAATAAACCAAATCCGCTCATTTATCTGGCCTGAGCGTGGATTCCGTCGGCTATTTGCCTATTTCTTTCAGCGGATTGTGCGGATGCCGGGGACATCGGCATCAATTGCAGCCGGAATGGCAAGTGGGGTGGCAGCGTCCTTTACACCGTTTGTCGGGTTACATTTGCTGATCGCGGCATTGCTGGCGATTTTATTTCGGGGAAATGTTCTGGCGTCGGCGATTGGCACGTTTTTTGGCAATCCCTGGACATTTTTATTCATCTGGGTGTCTGATTACCGGCTTGGCTTATGGCTGTTGCAGCAAAGCGGCTATGGTGAGCAGCTTGTTGTGCTGTCGTTCCAGCAATTAACCGAAGTGATGACCACGGTGATAAAGTTCTTCACGTTTTCAACTGATGTCGATTGGCAACAGATGACCATGTCGCTGGAGCAGGTGTTTCTCCCGATGGCAATCGGTGGTATGGTTTTGGCCGTGGTCGCCTGGCTTGTTGCATTTGTGCTGACCTTTTACAGCCTCGAGGTATGGCGGGCGCATCGCGCGAAACGGATGGCACAGGCATCGCTGGCGGCGAAAAGCCGGAAAAAAAATACGCTCTAATCGCGCTCTTTCATACAAAACATGCCGAAAAGACAAAAGATATGACAGCTTCTCACCCCAGAAAATTGCGACTTGGTGTTAATATTGATCATGTCGCCACGATCAGAAATGCGCGTGGTGGTGTGCATCCCAGTCCCCTGACAGCGGCATTGCAGGCCGAAGCCGCCGGTGCTGACGGCATCACCGCGCATCTGCGCGAGGACAGGCGGCATATTCAGGATGAGGATATGGCCGCGATCAAAGCCGGCATTTCTGTACCGCTGAATTTTGAGCTGGCGGCGACAACCGAAATGATTGCCATGGCGCTGTCGGTGCGGCCGAACGCGGCATGTATTGTTCCGGAAAAACGCGAGGAAGTTACAACCGAGGGCGGTCTGGCTGTGATTGGTCACGAATCCAGACTTGCCGACCAATTGGCGCCGTTAAAAGAGGCTGGCATTAAATTGTCGCTATTTATTGAGGCCAATCAGGCGGATATTGATGCGGCAGTGTCGATTGGCGCGGATATTATCGAATTACATACGGGCCGTTATTGCCACGACATTGCCGGACGGGACAGCGAGCTTGTGCGGTTGCAGAACGCAGCGCGGCATGCGGCGGCGGTTGGCGTCGAATGTCACGCCGGACATGGTCTGGATTATGATACGGTGTCACAGATTGCCGCCATTCCAACCATTGAAGAATTGAATATCGGTCATTTCCTGATTGGTGAGAGTGTTTTTTGCGGCTTGCCGGAAGCCATCAAAAAAATGCGCAATTTGATGGAAACGGCGCGCCGTGAGCTGCAAACCGAGGCCGTCTGATCAATGATTTTGGGGATGGGAACTGATATTGTCGATGCGCGGCGGATTGGCAGAGCGATTGATCACTTCCCGACTAGATTTATCAACCGTATTTTCACCGAGGCCGAGCGGCACGCCGCTGCCGCCTTGCCGCAGCCACACGCCTATTTTGCCAAAAGATTCGCTGCCAAAGAGGCTGTCTATAAGGCTTTGTCAGGCTCTGGCGTACGCGGTCTTGGATGGCAGCAGGCGGAAACCTTAAACCAGCAAAACGGGGCGCCGATGTTGCGTTTGACGGGGCAATGCAAAACGGCGCTTGAGGCCATGACCCCGGATGGGTATAAGGCTCATATATCGATTTCTCTGAGTGATGAACCGCCCTATGCGCTAGCGTTTGTCATTATTTACGCGGCGCCGCTGAAACTGGATAATTGACAATGCCGAAACGCAAGCCTGAGGGTAAATTTGAGTTTGTAAAAACAATTTTGATCGCTGGGGCATTGGCGCTTGGCTTTCGTTCATTGCTGTTTGAACCGTTCAACATTCCCTCGGGGTCGATGATCCCAACCTTGCTGGTCGGGGATTATCTGTTTGTGTCCAAATATTCTTATGGCTATTCGCGCTATTCTTTTCCCTTTGGCGTGGCGCCGATTGATGGGCGTATTTTTGAATCCCAGCCAGAGCGCGGTGATGTGGCTGTATTTCGCCAGCCAAAAAATGAAACAGTCGCCTTCATTAAACGGATTGTTGGCTTGCCGGGCGACCGGATACAGGTCACCGATGGTGTGTTGCGCATTAATGATGTGCCGGTCAACCGTTCCAAAAAAGGCATTGCCACAGCAACTGACGGCTACAATGTGATCAAATTTGTGGTGTATGAAGAAACCCTGCCAAATGGTCGGTCTTATGTGATTCAGGAACGATCCGATAATGATATGCTCGATAATACCAGCGTCTATGAGGTGCCGCCGGGGCATTATTTCATGATGGGTGATAATCGTGACAATTCGCGTGACAGCCGTGCCGCATCCGTCGGTATGGTGCCGGCGGAAAATCTGATTGGTCGCGCCGAACGGTTGTTTTTCAGCCATAATGGCAGCGCCAGCTTATGGCAAATTTGGAAATGGCCATTTGCCATCCGTTATGGCCGTCTTGGTGATGGCATTATGTGATGACGCAACGCCCGCTTGCAGAGTTTGAAGCACATATTGGTTATAAATTTACCGATCCATCATTGCTGCAGCAAGCCCTGACGCATGCCAGTTTTTCCGGGCCAGCGGCCAGTTATGAGCGGCTGGAATTTCTTGGCGACCGGGTATTGGGACTTTTGCTGGCACAGTATTTTTACCATAATTGCCCGGATGAGGATGAAGGCGCCTTATCATTGCGGTTACACAGCGAGGCGCGCACAGAGACATTGGCAATGGTCGCGCGGCGTCTCGAAATTGCTGATTTTTTGCAAACGCAGCCGGGGATGAGCTTTGCCGAGAATGACAATGTTCTGGCCGATGTTGTTGAAAGCCTTTTGGCCGCTATTTTTCTGGAATTCGGACTTGAGGCGGCCGGGGCATTTTTGCAGGCGCATTGGCCGCTTGCCAGCGACACGCCTGCCAGCCGGGAAAAAGACGCAAAATCCCGTTTGCAGGAATGGGCGCTGGCGCAGGGGTTGGGGCTGCCGGTTTACCGCCTGCTGGCCAAATCCGGCCCGGATCATGCGCCGGAAATGATCTATGAGGTTGCTGTTGCCGATGCCGGGTCGGAATCAGCCACCGGGAGTAATCGCAAAATTGCTGAACAAAAGGCGGCCGCAGCCTTGCTGGCACGCTTGCAGGCAGGAGACAGAAAATAATGGTGCCTGATGACGCCGATAATAGTGATATGACAAAGGCTGGTTTTGTGGCGCTGATCGGCGCCCCGAATGCTGGCAAATCAACCCTGATGAATGCCATGGTGGGGCAAAAAGTATCGATTGTGACACCAAAGGTGCAAACCACGCGAAGCCGCGTGCGGGGTATCGCCATGCATGAAAATGTGCAGATCATTTTTGTCGATACGCCGGGTATTTTCAAACCAAAGCGGCGGCTTGACCGGGCGATGGTGCAGGCAGCCTGGCAAGGTGCTGAAGACGGGGATGTATTGCTGTTGTTGCATGACTGCGCCCGTCGGGTGATTGATGATGACACGGCAAGCATTTTGGCCAATCTGGCCAAATCCGGGCGCAAAGCGTCTCTGGTGCTGAATAAAATCGATCTGGCACCACAGCAACGGCTGCTCGAGCGCGCCGCAGAATTATCCGAACAATATGATTTTGAGCGCGTTTTTATGGTTTCGGCCGAAAGCGGTAATGGCGTTGCTGATCTAAAAGCATGGCTGGCAGCACAGATGCCAAAAAGCCCGTTTTTGTTTGACCCGGACGATCTGTCGGATATGCCGTTGCGCCTATTGGCGGCAGAGACCCTGCGTGAAAAGCTGTTTTTAAATCTGCATCAGGAATTGCCGTATCAGCTGACGGTTGAAACAGATGAGTGGACTGAACGCGAAGATGGCAGCGCCGAAGTGCATTTATCGATTTATGTCGCGCGTGAGGGGCATCGCGGCATCATTTTGGGCAAGGGCGGGCAGACCATGCGGCGGATTGGCACGGCCGCCCGCAAAGAGCTGGAAATGGCGTTAGATCGGCGGGTGCATCTGTTTTCGCATGTAAAATACCGCAAAGACTGGATGAATGATTCAGCGCGCTATTCTTTGTGGGATCTTGATTACAATGCCTGAATGGCAGGCGGACGCGATTATATTGTCGGTGCGGCCACATGGCGAGGGTAATGCTGTTGTGTCATTGCTGACGGCCGAATATGGGCGTCATGCCGGTCTGGTGCGCGGCGGTGCGTCCAAAAAAATCCGTGGCACAATGCAGCCGGGCAACCGGGTACAGGCCAGCTGGCGCGCCAGACTAAGCGAACAGCTTGGGCAAATGCAGCTCGAGCTGACACAGGCCGTAGCGGCGCGGTTTCTTGACTCGCCGTTGCGGCTTGCCGGTGTGGCATCTGTGTGCGCCCTGCTTGATGGTGCCTTGGCAGAGCGTGAGCCGCATGCCGGCCTCTATGCTGGCACCGATGCGTTGTTGTCGCTGATCAGCATGGATGAGGATGATTCTGGCTGGCTGGAGGGATATGTTCGCTGGGAACTGGGTTTGCTGCATGCGGTTGGTTATCAGCTTGATCTGGCGCGCTGCGCGGCGAGTGGGGAAACCCGAAATCTGGCCTATGTCAGCCCAAAATCGGGCGGCGCCGTAGCCAGGCAGCATGCCGGAACATTTGCCAACCGGTTGCTGGCTTTGCCGGGATTTTTAGGCGGCGTTGCCTGTCCGTCGCATGATTGGGTGGCGGGGCTTGATCTAACCGGGTATTTTTTGGCAAAGCGTGTTTTTGCCACGCATAATTCGGACATACCCAGTGCACGCAGGCGGTTGGCAGATATGGTCGAAACCCGCTATAAGCACCCCAATGATAACCATGAGGCAACACCATGAGCCGGGATAGTGAGATGACAACAGGCGAACATATCGACCAGACCGCCTTTTCGGACGCGTTGTCGCAACGCTATCTGGCTTATGCGCTCTCTACCATCACCTCGCGTTCCTTGCCTGATGTGCGCGACGGGCTGAAGCCGGTGCACCGCCGTTTGTTATTTGCGATGCGGCAGCTCAAACTGGATCCGGGGCAAGGCTTTAAGAAATCGGCGCGCGTTGTCGGTGATGTCATGGGTAAATTTCACCCGCATGGTGACGCTGCCATTTATGACGCCATGGTGCGTCTGGCACAGGAATTTGCCATGCGCTACCGGCTTGTCGAAGGGCAGGGGAATTTTGGTAATATCGACGGTGATAACGCCGCTGCGATGCGCTATACCGAGGCGCGGATGACCGAAATTGCCCGCTTGTTGCTGGATGGTATCGATGAAGATGCGGTTGATTTTCGCCCGACCTATGACGGCGAGTCAGAAGAACCCGCCTTGTTGCCGGCTGGCGTGCCAAATCTTCTGGCTAATGGCGCGCAGGGCATCGCTGTCGGTATGGCAACATCAATCCCGCCGCATAATCTGTGCGAGTTGGCGGATGCCGCGCTGCATCTGATTAAACACCCGAATGCCTCGATCGATACATTGCTGCAATTTGTCAAAGGCCCGGATTTCCCGACAGGTGGGCTGCTTGTCGAGCCAGCCGATTCGATCCGCGAAGCCTATGCGACCGGGCGCGGTGGCTTTCGTGTGCGGGCGAAATGGAGTGTTGAGACGGAAAAAGGCGGGGCCTGGCAGATTGTCGTGACCGAAATTCCCTATCAGGTTCAAAAATCGCGGCTGATCGAGCGGCTTGCTGAAATGTTGCAGGCGAAGAAGCTGCCGGTGCTGGCCGATATCCGTGACGAATCTGCCGAGGATATCCGCATTGTGCTTGAGCCAAAATCGCGCCGCCTTGAGGCAGAGCTGGTGATGGAAAGCCTGTTTAAATTATCCGATCTTGAGGTGCGTGCACCGCTTAATCTGAATGTTTTGGATGCGGATGGCCGGCCCGGGGTGATGGATTTGCGCGGCGCGCTGAATGCATGGTTGGCGCATCGCCGCGTGGTGTTGCAGCGGCGTGCAGAATACCGTTTGGGCCGGATTGCCACGCGGCTTGAAGTGCTCGAAGGCTATCTGATTGTTTATTTGAATCTGGATCAGGTGATCGCCATTATTCGTGAGGCAGATCACCCGCGCGATGAATTGATGGCGCAATTTGGCCTGACCGAAAATCAAGCCAATGCGGTGCTTGATATGCGCTTGCGCTCTTTGCGGCGGCTCGAAGAAATGGCCTTGCGAACCGAGCGTGACAAGCTGTCAGCCGAACAGGCTGAACTGCGCGATCTGTTGGCAAGTGAGACCGCACAATGGACGATGATTGCCGACCAGATCAAGCAAATGAAAGCATCTTTCGTCAAAACGGATCCGCGCAGAACGATACTTGCCGATGCGCCGCAAATTGATTTTGACCCGACGGATATTCTGGTCGAACGCGAGCCGATCACCGTGATATGTTCGGAAAAAGGCTGGATTCGCGCGATGCGCGGGCATCAGGATCTGGCTGGCGAGTTTAAATATAAGGAAGGTGATGCGGCCGGTGTGGTGATGCATGCCGAAACCACCGACAAGATTTTACTATTTGCTGAAAATGGACGCTTTTATACGCTGGCAGCCGATAAATTGCCGCGTGGACGCGGTTTTGGTGAACCGGTCAGCCTGATGGTTGATTTGCCGGCTGATGTATCAATTGTCAAATTGCTGCGCGGTACATCGGGTAAAATGCTGGTCGCGGCCAGCAGTGGTCATGGGCTGATCGTTGACAGTGAGTCGGCGATTGCGCAAACCCGAAATGGCAAACAGATTTTGAATGTGCCGGGTGATGCGCGCGCGGTTGCCTGTTGTGTTGCCGATGGCGATATGGTGGCGGTGGTTGGCGTGAATCGTAAATTGATTGTGTTTCCACTGAGCGAAGTGCCCGAAATGACCCGTGGTAAGGGGGTTATCCTTCAGCGCTTCAAAGATGGTGGTCTGGCTGACGTCACCGTGTTTGACTCGGCCAAAGGGTTAAGCTGGCAGGCAGGCGGTGGCCGGGTGCGCACCGAAACCGATCTGACAACATGGCTTGCGCGTCGCGGCGGTGCCGGTAAATTGCCACCAAACGGTTTTCCGCGCCCGGCACGTTTTAGCTGACCAAACGATTTTCTGGCCAAAAATTTATCTGGCCTTTTTCTGTTCAGCTATGTGGCGATTCTGACGGGGGTTTCGGCAGTGTCGCTGATATCGGTGATCAGCATCTGGCCGGGTTTATGCGTGATACATAGAGGTAACGCCGCGCGCATAATCGCCGCTTGCGGGGTCACGCCGCAGGCCCAGAATACGGCCAGCTCATCATCGCCGACCGGGGTTGGATCGCCCCAGTCAGGCGCGGCAATATCATCAATGCCGATCGCCGCCGGATCGCCCCAATGAACCGGCGATCCATGCGCCAGCGGGAATTGTGCCGAGATCGCTTGCACCTCGTCAAGCCGGTCAGCCGCAATCGCCCGCATGCTCACCACCATGGGGCCACCAAATGGGCCCGCCTCGACAGTCGCAATGGTGGTTTTAAACATCGGCACGGTGCGATTATGTGCCACGTGAAATAGCGGGAAACCAGCGCGTAAAATGGCGTGTTCAAAGGTGAATGAACAGCCAAGTGCGAAGGCCACCATATTGTTTTGCCACAAGGCTTTTATGTCGCTGCAGCTTTCGGCAAGCCGGCCATGACGATAAATATTATATGACGGCACATCGGTGCGAATATCAATATCCTGACCAAGGGTGGTCATCATCGGGATGCCGGTATCGCTCACACCCACAACCGGGCAGGGTTTTGGGTTTCTTTGACAAAATCGCATAAAATCAAGCGCATATTTGTCTTCAAGGATGACAAGATTAGCTTGCAAATAGCCGTCAGCTAAGCCGGCGGTATGATCCTGATAGGCACCGCTGCGGATCGCCCCACGAACAGTTTTCTGGTCAGCATGTCGCAAATTGTCATAGAAATTGGGCATGGCAAAGCCTCAAAAAAATGTCCCGATCAGGCAAATCTACCCGGTCTCGCAAATCTACCCGATCAGGCAAGCTTATGTGTCGGCGCTTTCGTCAAATACATGCCATGCGCCGTCGCGAAAAACCTCGGCTGGCTGAAAGCGCGCCTTGTACCGCATTTTTTGGCTTTGCGCCACGTAATAGCCAAGATAAAGCCATGGCAGATCCAGCTCTGCCGCACATCTGATCAAATCGATAATCATGTAGGTGCCAAGTGATCGGCGCGATTCTGCCGGATCAAAAAAACTGTAAACAGCGCTCAGCCCATCTTGTTGCATATCCGCCAAAACCGAGCCGACCAGCTGTTGATTCTGATCATGGTAGTCGATCAGCATGGTTTCAATCGGGCTGTTGCTGATCATGCTGGTAAAATCATCACTGCCCATACGCGCCATTTGGCCATCATCATGGCGGTTGGTGACATAGGATTTAAACAGTTGATAATGTTGTGAGGTTGGTCGTGCCTCACAAATGCTGCGGATGAGATCGCCATTTGTTGAGCTGATCCGCGTCATATTGCGGCTTGGCCGAAATTGCCGCACATCGACCCGCCAGGGCAGACAGGCCTGACAGTTTGGACAGGCTGGCTTATAGACCCAGTTTTCAACCCGCCGGAACCCGGCACGGGCCAACGAGTCATGAACTGATGGTTGAAAATCTATATCAACGGCTATGCGTTGCTCGGTCTTGCCGGTGATGTAGGGGCAAGCGCTGCGCATGCTCAGACGCATGGGGAGGGGTTTGCTGCGGTGAAGTCGTTTATCCTGATCCATATCTTCAACATGCCAAGAACAGCACCTGGAAATCAAGAATTATTGCAGTGACCGGGCGGCGTTAACTGGCGCTGTCTTCGAGCTGTCTGACCTGAAAATTGGCGGCTTGCAGCGCGGCCATAATTTCATCGACATGCGCTGGTCCGCGGGTTTCGACGACAGCATCAATTTTTGCCAGCTTCGCCGGCACATCGTAAAATAGCCGCTGGTGATAAATCTCGACAATATTGCCGCCACACTTACCGATAGCCGTCGAAATAGCAGCCAGCATGCCGGGCTCATCGGCAATATCAATGCGCAAACGGGCAATGCGACCATCAACCGCCATATTACGATTGAGAATTGACGCCAGCAGACGCGGGTCAATATTGCCGCCGCAAATGACCACACCCACTTTTTTGCCGGCAAACAGAGCCGGATTGCCATAGATGGCGGCAATGCCGGCGGCACCGGCACCTTCGGCAACAACGCGTTGCTGTTCAACAAGTGCCCCAACCGCCCATTCGAGCTGGCGTTCGCTCACCAAAATGATATCGTCGACAAGCTGGGCCACCACAGGCCGCGTCACATTGCCGGGTTTTTTGACGGCGATTCCTTCGGCCAGCGTTTCGCCGCCGCATTCGATATCCTTGCCAGCGATGGCCAGTTGCATCGTCGGATAGGCTTCTGTCTGCACCCCAATGATTTTAATATTTGGCCGCATTTCACGCGCAATGGTTGCAATTCCGCCAATCAGGCCGCCGCCGCCAATCGGAACAACCAGCATATCGAGGTCGGGTTCATCTTCGAGCATTTCCAGTCCAACCGTGCCCTGACCGGTCATCACCAATGCATTGTCATAGGGGTGGATCAGCGTCAGTCCACGTTCGTCTATCAGCGTGTTGACGGTGCCTTCGCATTCATTCAGGTTGCGCCCTTCAAGCACCACTTCGGCACCATAGGCGCGGGTACGCGCGACTTTTGCAAAGGGGGTCTGCGCCGGCATGACGATCACCGCAGGAATGCCCATACGTTCGGCATGATAGGCAACAGCCTGTGCATGGTTGCCAGCCGACATGGCGATCACCCCGGCTTTGCGCTGTGCGGCATTCAGGCTCTGCATGGCGATATACGCGCCGCGTGCCTTAAAAGATGAGGTATATTGCTGGCATTCGAGCTTGACGAATAAATCACAGCCAAACTGCCGCGACAGCATCGGCGCCGCCAGCATTGGTGTACGGATGATGTGACCCTGTAATGCGGTTGCGGCGCTGCGAATATCTTCGGCTGTGACTGACATTGTGTTTCTCCTTGATGTTGCTGCCACTTATTTTGCCAGAGTTGTTGTCAGTGTTGTTGCCAATATCGTCGCAAGTATCGTTTCGGCGCAGGGATGAAGCGCAGCATAAATGCACCCATCATCTTGTATAATTTGTAGCTTTAGTGCCTTTAACGCTGCTGATGAAGAAGTTTGGCAATATCCGGGGCAAAATAGGTCAATACGGCATCGGCGCCGGCGCGTCGAAACGCCATCATCGTCTCCAGAATGGTGCGATCACGATCGAGCCAGCCATTGGCAAAGGCAGCGCATTGCATGGCATATTCGCCAGACACCTGATAGGCAACGCAAGGCACGCCAAATTCGGTTTTTGCGCGCGCCAGAATATCAAGATAGGGCAGGCCGGGCTTGATGATCACCATATCCGCACCTTCGGCAAGGTCGAGGGCAATTTCATGCATTGCCTCGTCACTATTTGCCGGATCCATTTGGTAAGTGGATTTGCCATATTTGCCAAGCGCCGCGCCGGCTTTGACAGCATCACGGAATGGCCCATAAAAGCTGGACGCATATTTCGCCGCATAGGCCATTATCTGGATATTTTGAAAGCCGGCGTTATCCAGCGCGTTACGGATTGCCGCCACCCGGCCATCCATCATGTCGGATGGTGCGATAATGTCACAGCCAGCCCGCGCCTGATGCACAGCCTGCCGGCATAAAATCTCAACCGTTTCATCATTCAGAACCTGGTCACCGTGAATCACGCCGTCATGGCCATGGTCGGTGAACGGGTCAAGCGCCACATCACAGATCACGCCCAACTCTGGATAGCGCGATTTCACCGCTTGCACGGCGCGGCATACAAGATTGTCGCCATCGTCTGCGAGACTGCCAACAGGGTCTTTTAACGCGGCATCAATTGAGGGGAAAATAGCGATCGCGGGAATGCCAAGATCAACCGCTTGCTGTGCCTGTTCCAGCAGCCGGTCAATTGAATGACGCGCCACCCCCGGCATGGCGTCAATCATCTCGGTCTTTTGCTCGCCCTCGATAACGAAAAGCGGCCAGATCAAATCATCCACGCTCAGCCGGTTTTCTGCGACAAGCCGCCGGGAAAAGGCCTGCATACGGTTGCGCCGCATACGGGTATTTGGATATTGGCCTCTACTCATGGCGATTGTTTTCCGCTACTGTTCCCACTACCAGTCTTAATACCCAGCAGAAAACAGATGTGCAATGCCTCTTTCCGATATTCATTTTGAACAAATTGCGGCGGCTGGGTTGATCACGCTGGATCGGCCGGAAGCACTGAATGCGCTGAGCATCGAAATGGTCACGGCGTTGCGCGAGCGGTTAACGCATTGGGCAGATGACCCGTCGGTCACGCATGTCGTTTTGTGCAGTTCATCCCCGCGCGCATTTTGCGCTGGCGGTGACATTAAATATGCCCGTCAGCTGGCATTGTCGGATGATCCTGATGGGACAATATTTGGGGCGGCACCCTATTTTCGCGCAGAATATCTTGCCGATATCGCGCTCATTCAATGTGATAAGCCGGTAATCGCCTTATGTGATGGCATTGTTATGGGCGGTGGTGCCGGGCTGGCCCAGCACAGCCAGCATATTGTGATGACCGAAAACACGCGTTTCGCCATGCCTGAAACGGCAATCGGGCTGTTTCCTGATGTTGGTGCCAGCTTGTTTTTAGGGCGCTGTCCCACGCCTGTCGCCAGATTGCTCGGCATGCACGGGCATCGTCTCGGGGCGGCTGATTGTCTGCTGTTGGGACTGGCTACGGCGCAGGTGCCAAGCACATCATTGGTCGCGCTGAAAGAAAAGCTGCTGGCCTGTGACGTTGCTAATATCAGTTCTGTCATCCGGCAATTTCAGACCGATGCGGGACAGCCGCCGCTTGCCGCACAACGCCGGCTTATTGACCATATTTTTGCCGATGGCCCGGTTGAATCGATGCGGGATCGTGCGGCAAATCTGGCCGAAAACATGCCGGAAAATCAGTTTCTTGGCGGGGTTGCCGCTGGCTTTGCAACGCGTTGCCCGTTATCGATAAAGCTGTTTGACCGTCTGCTCGCCGAAACTGCGGATGTGACCGACCCGGTGGCGGCCATTGAACTTGATTTTCATCTGGCATTGCGGATGACCAAACGCGCCGATTTTGTTGAGGGCGTTCGGGCGATTGTTATCGACAAGGATCAGGCACCGCAATGGACACCCAATTCGCTTGAGGCGGTGACTGAAACTATGTTAGATGCGGTGTTCGACCGGGCTGGCCTGCCGGCTTTATTATAGAATGCCGCGCATGTCTGGTCGAAACCTGTCCGCCCATTCGGTGTTATGCAGCACCGACGCCAACGGTCAAACAAATGTGAAAAAGGATCTAAAAGCATGCGTCTAAGCCAGTATTTCCTGCCCGTGTTAAAGGAAACGCCGAAGGAGGCGCAGATCGCCTCACATCGCTTGATGCTGCGTGCCGGCATGATCCAGCAGTCAAGCGCCGGCATTTATTCCTGGCTGCCATTGGGCAAGCGGGTACTGGATAAAATTGCGACGATTGTGCGTGAAGAACAAGACCGTGCTGGCGCGCTGGAAATTTTGATGCCGACCATTCAGCCGTCTGAAATCTGGCAGGAATCCGGCCGCTATGATGATTATGGTGCGGAAATGCTGCGGATAAAAGACCGGCATGACCGCGATATGCTTTATGGCCCGACCAACGAAGAACAAATCACCGATATTTTCCGTTCGCATGTCCGCAGCTACAAAGCATTGCCGCTGAACATGTATCATATCCAGTGGAAGTTTCGTGACGAGGTGCGCCCCCGCTTTGGCATTATGCGGGGCCGTGAATTTCTGATGAAAGATGCCTATTCATTTGATTTGAATGCAGATGATGCGCGCACGGCTTACAATAAAATGTTTGTATCCTACCTCAAAACCTTTGCCCGTATGGGGTTAACAGCCATTCCGATGGAGGCTGATACCGGCCCGATTGGTGGCGATATGAGCCATGAATTTATTATTCTGGCGGACACCGGTGAAAGTGGCGTCTATTTCCACAAAGACTGGCTGCAGGCGGATCTTCTGGCCGACATTGATTATGATGCCGATCTGCAACCATTTGTTGACAAATTTACCTCGCTTTATGCACGTGCCGATGAAAAGCATGATCCGCAAAACTGTCCGGTGGCAGCCGATGATCTGATGACCATGCGGGGCATTGAAATTGGTCATATTTTCTATTTTGGGACGAAATATTCAGCCGCTATGGGGGCGACGGTCAGTGGGCCAGACGGGCAAAATCTGCCGGTTCATATGGGGTCATATGGTATTGGTGTGTCGCGCCTTGTTGGCGGCATTATCGAGGCCAGCCATGATGATAAAGGCATCATCTGGCCGGAATCTGTGGCGCCGTTTGACATGGCTATCGTCAATCTAAAGCCGGGCGATGCCAAATGTGACGCAACCTGTGCCGATCTGTATCAGCGTTTTTTGCAGGCCGGGGCTGATCCGTTGCTTGATGATCGTGACGAGCGGCCGGGGGCAAAATTGGCGGCGATGGATTTGATTGGTATACCGTGGCAAATTGTTGTTGGGCCACGCGGCTTGGATAATGGCGTGGTGGAAGTGAAACGGCGCCAGACCGGTGACACCGAAGAACTGGCGCCCGATGTTGTTGTTGACCGTCTGCTGAATCGTTAAAACTGCCGCTGCGGCAAGCTAGGAAGTTAAATGCGACATTATTTTTCAGCTGTTGAGAGATTACTGGCGTTTCGCTATATGCGCGCCAGACGGGCTGAAGGGTTTATTTCGGTCATCGCCTGGTTTTCACTGGCCGGCATCACTTTGGGCGTGGCGACATTAATTGTGGTGATGTCAGTGATGAACGGGTTTCGGGCAGAGCTGGTCGGGCGGATTTTGGGGCTGAACGGGCATGTCTCGGTCTATTCAAAGGTGGCTGGTGGAATCGTTGATTATGACGATCTGGCGCTGAAAATTGCCGAAATGCCGAATGTTGTTGCGGTCACGCCGCAAATCGAAGGGCAGGCCATGGCGACGCAAAACACCGTCAGCCTTGGGGCTGTTGTGCGTGGGTTGCGCTGGTCAGATTTAGCCGTGCGCAAACCGTTATGGGACTCGCTGGATGAGGCCGAGATTACCGGGTTTCGGGAAAAGAACGGGGTGCTGATCGGGCATGCGATGGCGTTTAAGCTGGGGGTCAAAACCGGCGATAGCGTGACCCTGACAACCGCCAAAGGCAAGCCGACAGCATTTGGCACCCTGCCAACCCGTCGCAATTTTCCGATTGTCGGGATTTTCGACGTTGGCATGTATGAATATGACTCCAGCTTTGTGTTTATGCCGCTTGCGCTTGCGAGCGATTTTTTTGGCTATGACGGACGTGTTTCGGCGCTGGAAATCTATGCGGCCGCGCCGGAAAATATCACTTTATTGCGCAATCTTATTGGCGAATCGCTGACCGATAATCTCAGCGCATTTGACTGGATTGAGCGGAATCGCGGTTTTTTGAATGCGCTTCGGGTTGAGCGCAATGTGATGTTTTTGATTCTGACGCTGATTATCCTTGTCGCTGCTTTTAACATTATTTCTTCGATGATCATGCTGGTGCGGTCGAAAAATGCAGATATTGCGGTTTTGCGCGCGATGGGTGCCAGCAGCGGCAGTATTATGCGCGTATTTTTAATGACGGGTGCCAGTATCGGCGTCGTTGGCACCACAGCGGGAACTGTTTTGGGGTTGGTGTTTTGTTGGAATATTGACTCGATCAAACAGTTTATTGAAGGCTTGTCGGGTGCGGAATTATTTGCCGCAGAAATTTATTTTTTGTCGAATTTACCGGCGAAAACCGACCCTCAGGATATTTTTATGGTGATTTCCATGGCGCTTGGCCTGTCGTTTTTTGCCAGCCTCTATCCGGCATGGCGGGCATCACGCGTTGCCCCGGCCGAGGCGCTGCGTTATGAGTGAGAGCATGTCGTCACAATCACCTTCACAGGCCTTGCTCGAACTGCGTGATGTGCGGCGTGGCTATCATCAGGGCGAATCCAGACTGGATGTCTTAAACGGCGCCAGCCTGAGCGTGCGGGCTGGTGAGATGAAAGCCTTGGTGGGGCCATCGGGATCGGGCAAATCGACCTTGCTGAATATTGCCGGGCTGTTAGAGCAGCCCGATTCTGGAACAGTGTTTATTGATGGTATCGACTCGGCGCGTTTGCGTTCGGCAAAGCGTACCTTGTTGCGCCGCCAGCATATTGGCTTTGTGTTTCAGTTTCATCGCTTGTTGCCGGAATTTTCCGCGCTGGAAAATGTCATGATTCCGCAGATGCTGGCCGGTCTGGACAAGTTTGAGGCAAGTGACCGGGCGGCACAATTACTGGCAATGGTTGGTTTGCAGGATCGTGTCGACCACCGGCCGGGATTGTTATCGGGTGGTGAACAGCAACGTGTTGCCATCGCCCGGGCCGTGGCCAATGCGCCGCGTGTGTTGCTGGCGGATGAACCCACCGGCAATCTGGATCCGGATACGGCGAAAGATGTTTTTGGGCATTTGGCGGCGATCACCCGCGCCACCCGGACGGCAGCCCTTGTGGTCACGCATAACCAGCAGCTGGCGCTGAATATGGACAGTATCCTGACCATTGAAAATGGTCATGTTGTCGAACTGGCCTGAACAAAACCGTTTTTTTACCTGACAAGTCGATTGGTCAGCCCGGCCGATTGCGATATGCTGATTGCCCACAGTGAAGCGTGAGTGAATCCGATGCCAGCCCAATTTGTCCATCTGCGTCTGCATAGTGCCTATTCTCTGACTGAATCGACCTTGCGGATTGGAAAATTGACGCAATTGGTCAGTGCTGATTCGCAGCCGGCAGCGGCGCTTACCGATACCAATAATATGTTTGGCGCTCTGGAGTTTGCGCAATCCATGGCGGCAGCCGGTGTGCAGCCTATTATGGGCGCGCAGATTGAGCTTGAAGATACGGACGGGCGCGGCGATGTCGTGTTGCTGGCGCAAAATCAGCAAGGCTATGTCAGGCTGTCGCAATTATTGTCAAAAATCCTGTTATCTACCGATGGCACGCAGGTGCCAGCCTGTGATTATGATGATTTACGACGCTATGGCGATGGTCTGATCATGCTGAGTGGTGGCGCATTGAGCGGGTTTGTCGGCAATCCGGCTGGCGATGGCCGGGCCAATCTGGCGCGGCAACGTCTGGAAATATTGGCCGAGATTCTTCCCGGCCGGCTGTATATTGAGCTGCAACGCCACGGCTTGCCGATAGAGCAGGCCAGCGAACCGCATCTTCTCGAATATGCCGACATGCTGGATCTGCCGTTGGTCGCAACAAATGATTGTCGGTTTGACGATCCCTCGATGAGCCAGCCACATGATACGCTGGTTTGTATCGGCACAAGCCGCAAAATATCAGAACAGGATAGGCCAAGATACTCGTCAGAGCATTACTTTAAGACCGCCTCTCAAATGTCTGAATTGTTTAATGATATTCCTGAGGCTATTGAAAATACTTTGGTCATTGCCAGACGCTGTAGCGTGATGGCGGAAACGCGGGCACCCATTTTGCCGGCGTTTGCAACGGCGGCTGGGCGTGACGAGGCCGCGGAATTGCGGGCACAGGCCAGCGCCGGGTTACAGGCGCGGTTAGCGCGGCATGTCGTAACCGATGCGCCGGATGATGCGGCGCGTCAGTCACTGGCACAGCCCTATTATGACCGGCTGTCCTTCGAGCTTGATATTATCGAGCAGATGGGATTTCCCGGGTATTTTCTGATTGTTGCCGATTTTATCCAATGGGCAAAATCGCAAAATATCCCGGTCGGGCCGGGGCGTGGTTCGGGCGCCGGGTCAGTGGTGGCCTGGGCGTTGTCAATCACCGATCTTGATCCGTTGAAATGGGGGCTTCTTTTTGAACGGTTTTTGAATCCGGAACGCGTATCAATGCCGGATTTTGATATCGATTTTTGTCAGGACCGGCGTGAAGAGGTGATCAGCTATGTACAGGACAAATATGGCCATGACCGGGTGGCGCAGATTATCACATTCGGTTCATTGCAGGCGCGCGCGGCATTGCGCGATGTCGGCCGGGTTCTGGAAATGCCCTATGGCCAGGTCGATCGCATTGCCAAGCTGATTCCAAACAACCCGGCCAACCCGACAACAATTGCCGAAGCACTGAAATCTGAGGCGTCTCTGCGTGAACAAAAAGCTGAAGATGAGCAGGTTGCTGATCTGATCACCGTTTCAATGAAGCTCGAGGGGTTGTATCGGCATGCGTCCACACATGCCGCCGGTCTGGTGATCGGTGACCGTCCGCTGGCCGAATTAGTGCCGCTCTATCGTGATCCACGATCAGATATGCCGGTGACACAATTCAATATGAAATGGGTTGAAAAAGCCGGTCTGGTCAAATTTGACTTTTTGGGATTAAAAACCCTGACAGTTTTGCAGCGGGCGGTCGATTTTATCGCACGACGCGGCACCCAAATTGATCTGGCGGATATCCCGCTTGATGACAAAGCCACATACGAGATGCTGTCGAATGGCGACACGGTTGGGGTGTTTCAGCTGGAATCAAGCGGCATGCGTGATGTGTTGCGCGGGCTCCGGCCTGACCGTTTTGAGGATATCATCGCGGTTGTGGCACTGTATCGGCCGGGGCCGATGGAAAATATCAAAGATTATGTGGCGCGGAAACATGACCCGTCACAAATCACCTATATGCATCCGAATTTGGAACCGGTTCTGGCCGAAACCTATGGCATCATGATTTATCAGGAACAAGTGCAGCAGGCGGCGCGCGTGTTGGCTGGTTACACCCTCGGTGCGGCAGATATTCTGCGCCGCGCAATGGGCAAAAAAATCAAGGCCGAGATGGATGAACAGCGCCAGATTTTTATCAATGGTGCGGTAAAAAATGAACTTTCGGAGCAGTTGGCGTCGGACGTTTTTGACCAGATCGCTGCATTTGCCGGCTATGGTTTCAATAAATCACATGCGGCGGCCTATGCCCTGGTATCCTATCAAACAGCCTATCTAAAGGCGAATTATCCGGTCGAGTTTATCGCCGCGTCTATGGCTCTTGACGCTGGTAATACCGATAAACTGGCTATCTTTCGGCAAGAATGTCAGCAAAAATCGATTTCGGTATTGCCCCCCGACATCAATGCATCTTCTGCCAGTTTTGCGGTTGAGGTTGCCAATGACGCGGCAGATTCGCCTGCTAGTGTCCGCTATGCACTGGCTGCCATCAAAAATGTTGGCAGTGAGGCGATGTCACGGCTTGTTGAAATCCGGCAGGCGGATGGGCCGTTTTCCTCGCTGCAGGATTTTCTGCAGCGATTGCCACGTGAGGTGATCAACCGTCGCCAGATGGAGGGGCTGGCGCGGGCCGGGGCATTTGACTCGATTCATCCAAACCGGCGCGAACTGGTTGAAAATATGGATCTGTTGTTGTCGCATGCCGACGCCATGCGGCGCGAGGCTGAATCCAATCAGGATAATTTATTTGCCGGTACCGAGGCGGCAAGCGATGCCGGCATCCGGCTGCAGGCATATGATGACTGGGCTGCGATGGACAGGCTAAAAGAAGAATTTGATGCGCTTGGCTTGTATTTATCCGCGCATCCGCTGGACAGCTATGCCAGCCAGCTGTCACGGCTGCGTATCGTCACGCATGCTGGTTTGACCGAATTGCTGGAAAACGGGCAGGCACCGCAACGGGTGAATCTGGCCGGGTCAGTGACCAGCAAACAGGTGCGTGTGTCACAGCGGGGCAACCGCTTTGCCTTTGTGCAACTCACCGACCAGACCGGGGTTTTTGAGGTCACCATGTTTTCTGATGTTCTGGCAGAGGCGATGGCGCTGCTTGATGCAGAAAAACCGCTGCTTATTTCGGCCAATCTGAAAGTTGAGGAAAATGGCCCGCGGCTGTTGGCGGCCCGGGTTCAGTATCTCGACGATGCTGTGGCGGCCTGGCACGGCGGGGTCGCCCTGTGGGTCCAGGATGAAAAGCCACTGGCGGCGCTGAAGGATGCGTTGCGCGCCGATGGGCCGGGCAAGGCCGAGGTGAAATTGCAAGCTTTGATCAATGGCAATGAAGTCTGCATCGGCGTGCCGGGCCGGTTTCGTCTCAGCGGTGAATTGAGACAGCATTTACGGCGGATGCCGGGCATTTTAAATGTGCAGGAATTATAACGAAAATGCGGTTGCCGGATTTGCGGTTTTTTGCCGGTAACGGGTTGCTTTTCGCGGCTTAACAAGCTAAACAACAGGCGATTTCACACATGGGGACGGCCCCGGCACAGTAGATCCTGTGTTTTTGGCCATCCGGTGAAGGCAAATGTCTTTCATTTCCCCATGGAGGTTTAACCGGAGAACAGGAGTATTAAAAATGGCTCTCCCTACATTTACTATGCGCGAAATGCTTGAAGCTGGTGTTCATTTTGGACACAGCACACGCCGTTGGAACCCGAAAATGGAACAGTTCATTTTTGGCGCCCGTAACAAAACACACATTCTTGATCTGCAACAGACGATGCCAATGTTTCATCAGGCATTACAGGCGCTTAGCGACGTTACTTCACGTGGTGGCCGGGTTTTGTTTGTTGGCACCAAACGTGCGGCAGCCGAAAAAATTGCCGAAACAGCGCGTAACTGTGGCCAGTATTATGTGAACCATCGCTGGCTTGGTGGCATGCTGACAAACTGGTCAACCGTTTCGCAATCGATCCGCCGGTTGCGCGATCTTGAGGCGCGGTTTGAGTCTGGTGAGATTAACCAGTTGACCAAAAAAGAGACGTTGCAATTGACGCGTGAGCAGGAAAAGCTCGAGCGCACCTTGGGCGGAATCAAGGAAATGGGCGGCATTCCCGATATGCTGTTCATTCTCGATACCAACAAAGAAGCGATCGCTGTGCAGGAAGCCAACCGTCTTGGCATTCCGGTTGTTGCCGTCGTTGACAGTAACGCAAGCCCGGACGGCGTTGATTACATTGTCCCGGGCAATGACGACGCGATGCGGGCCATTACATTTTATTGTGAATTGGTACAGGCTGCGGTTCTGGATGGCTTGCAAACCGAACTGATGAAAAGTGGTGGTGACGCCGGCGCGGCGATAGATGCCCCGGTTGAGCCGGCACTTGCGGAAATTGCCGCCGAAGCGGCACCAGTTGAGGCTGAACCGGTGGTGGCTGAGGCGGCTGTTGAAGCGACAGCTGACGCAACTGCCGACGGCGCCGCGCAAGGCTAAAGCTAACGCGCCGATGTTGCTGTACAAGTTGGCATCGGCGGATTTTCGTTGTCGGATGTATGACTCCGGCAGTTTGAAATTGGAAACAAGGATGATTTGTGATGAGTGTGACTGCTGCTCTGGTAAAAGAGCTTCGTGAAAAATCTGGCGCCGGCATGATGGATTGCAAAAAGGCGCTTGGCGAAACCGACGGTGATATGGACGCCGCTATTGACTGGTTGCGGACAAAGGGTCTGGCAACGGCTGCCAAAAAATCTGGCCGGGTCGCGGCAGAAGGCCTCGTGGCGATTGCTGTTTCCGGCACCAAAGGCGCTGTTGTTGAACTCAATGCGGAAACTGACTTTGTGGCGCGCAACACTGAATTTCAGGAATTTGCATCCGCATTGGCTAACATCGCGCTTGAGGTCGCCGATCTTGACGCGCTGAATGGCGCTGATTTCCCCGGGACTGGCCGTATTGTGTCGGAAGAACTGACCCAGAAAATTGCCACCATCGGCGAAAATATGTCATTGCGCCGGATGCATAAAATTGAGGTGTCATCTGGTGTTGTCGTGCCCTATATGCACAACGCAACTGCCGATGGTTTGGGGCGTATTGGTGTATTGGTCGGCTTGCAGTCAGAGGCCGATGCCGACAGCTTGTCCGGTCTTGGCAAGCAGTTGGCAATGCATATCGCCGCGACTTCGCCTGCCAGCCTGTCTGTCGATGATCTGGACGCAGAGCTTGTCGATCGCGAGCGTGAAGTGCTGATTGAACAAGCAAAAGCGTCGGGCAAGCCGCAGGAAATTGCGGAAAAAATGGTCGAAGGCCGGATGAAGAAATATTATCAGGAAGTTGTTCTGCTTGAACAGACATCGGTCATTGATGGTGAGACCCGCATTGCCGATGTGGTGTCGAAGGCTGGAAAAGATGCCGGTTCAGATATTGCCTTGACCGGTTTTGTTCGCTTTAATCTTGGCGAGGGCATTGAGCGTGAGGAATCAGATTTCGCCGCTGAAGTGGCCGCGCAATTGTCCTAGGGCATCAAAGGGTGAATCCAAAAGGGGAGCGTAAGTAAGGTGAACGACACGACCGCAGGCCAGCCTCAGCATCAATATAAACGTGTTATGCTGAAGATTTCCGGTGAATCCCTTATGGGAAAACTGCCCTATGGTATAGACCCGGAAATGGTTGGCACGGTGGCGCAACAGGTTAAGGATGTTGTTGCCTCGGGTGTTGAAGTTTGCCTGGTGATCGGTGGTGGCAATATTTTCCGAGGTGTGTCCGGGGCGGCGGCTGGTATGGAACGTGCTACCGGCGATTATATGGGCATGCTGGCCACGGTTATGAATGCGCTGGCCATGCAAAATGCACTTGAGCAGATTGATGTGCCGGTTCGGGTGCAATCAGCCCTGACAATAAGCGCGGTATGCGAACCCTATATCCGCCGGCGTGCCACCCGTCATCTGGAAAAGGGCCGGGTGGTTATTTTCGCAGCCGGCACGGGTAATCCGTTCTTTACAACGGATACAGCGGCGGCGTTGCGGGCATCTGAAATGAATTGCCAGGCGCTTCTCAAGGGCACCCGGGTTGATGGTGTCTATACAGCTGATCCCGAAAAAGACAAAACGGCGACACGCTATGAATCATTAACCTATATGCAGGTGTTGACCGAAGATTTGCGGGTTATGGACGCTGCGGCCGTTTCACTGGCACGCGAAAATGCGATCCCGATTTTGGTATTTTCCATAGAAACACCCGGTGAATTTCAACGTGTTGTAAAACATGAGGGTCGGTTTACCGTCGTACGCTAGGAAAACCGGGGTCATCATTCACTTAGATTACAGGGGACGGTTATGCCAGAAATGGACATCGAAGATATCAAGCGCCGCATGGAAGCAAGTTTGTCGAGCTTGCAGACCGAATTTATGGGATTGCGGGCCGGGCGCGCCAATCCGGCGATGCTGGAACCCATCATGGTGGATGCTTATGGGTCGAAAATGCCGCTTAATCAGGTTGGCAATGTATCCGCACCCGAATCCAGATTATTGACTGTGTCGGTATGGGACGCATCTATGGCACCGGCTGTTGAAAAAGCCATCCGCGAATCAGACCTTGGATTGAATCCTATGGCTGAAGGCGGGCTGATCCGGGTGCCGATTCCTGATTTATCAGAAGAACGACGCAAAGATATGGTCAAAGTCGCTGGTCGCTATGCCGAGGCGTGCCGGGTTGCTATGCGCAATATCCGCCGCGATGGTATCGAAACCGCGCGCAAGGCCGAAAAAGACGGGTTAATCTCGGAAGATGACCGGCATCAGCAAGAAGCTGAGGTGCAAAAAGTAACTGACTTATATGTTAAAAAGGTCGATGATTCTTTGGCGCATAAAGAAAAAGAAATCACGCAGGTATAGTGTGCTCTTTTAAGCAGCTTGGGGCCGGTTGATGCCAAATATTCCAAATCATTTAGCGATTATTATGGATGGCAACCGCAGGTGGGCGAGCGCACGACGCCTTGAAACCTTGTTGGGGCATGATCGCGGCGCCGAAACTCTTAAAATGATTGCGCAAAACAGTGTGGATGCGCATATCAACTGGCTGACGGTTTTTGCCTTTTCAGCAGAAAATTGGACGCGCCCGGACTATGAGGTGCAGGGCTTGATGCGGTTGATCATCCGTTTTATCAAGACGCAGGCTCAAGAATTGCTTGAGGCGAATGTGCGGTTACGCATCATTGGCCGGCGGGACAGATTTTCCGATGATTTATGCGTCGCAATGAGTGATCTGGAACAGCAATCATCAACAAATACCGGGCTCAATCTAACAGTGGCGCTTGATTATGGCGGGCGTCAGGACATTAGCAATGCGGTAACGCGTATCGCCGAAGAGCTTGAATCTGGCATGCTCACCGCGGCTGAGATCAATGATGATCTGTTAAAGTCACGCATGCAGACGAAAATTCTGCCGCCGGTAGATTTGCTCATCCGGACAGGCGGTGAACAACGTCTGTCAAATTTCCTGTTGTGGGATTTATCATACGCCGAATTGTTTTTCAGTGCCAAACTGTGGCCGGATTTCAGCACCACGGATTTTTTTGAGGCGTTGGATTGGTTTGAGCAGCGGCAACGCCGTTTTGGTGGCGGCCGGTATGATGACAAGCATCAGCTTCATGCTGTTGTGAGTGATTGACTATATGCTGTTTCCAAACATATCTGGTACAGCGCGGCGTTGCATTGGGGTATTGGTACTGCTGCCAATCATTGCAGCTGTTTTCTTCGACGCGCGGATCGCCAGCATTGTTATCGCGCTTATTGCCGTTGGTATGGCCTATGAATTCGGCAAAATGGTCACAATGCCGATGCTGGCCAAACTAACACTTTGTTTCTGCATCATTCTGCAGGCATTGCCGATCTGGGTGGTTGATCTGGGCCCATGGTGGCATGCCGGTCTGGCATGTCTGGCCTTTGGTGTCACGCTGACATACCATCAGCTGTTGGAAAGTGTATTTGCGCTGGTGTTGGCGCTCTGTCTTTATTTTACGGTGTTATTGCTCAGTGAACCGAGTGGTCATTGGCAGCTTTTGATGCTGGCCGCGGTCATTGCGGCTTGTGACAGCGCGGCTTATTTTGTCGGCCGGTTTATCGGCGGGGCGAAACTGGCACCGGCGATCAGCCCGAATAAAACAATTTCCGGCAGCGTTGGTGGCATTATTGCCGCCATGGCTGTGATGCTTGCGATTGCACCTTTGTTCGAGTTGGGGTTTGTGATGGCTTTGCTGTTGGGGTTTGGGCTGGCGGTTTTGTCGCAAATTGGTGATTTGCTTGAGTCGGCGCTAAAGCGGCGTGTTGATGTGAAGGATAGCGGCTCTATTTTGCCGGGTCATGGCGGTTTGCTTGACCGTTTTGATGGTTATCTTTTAACTGTTCCCGGCTTTTATATTTTTCTTTTTGTGATCCAGGGCGCCGCTATATGAGCGTGACAAAAACCATAACTGTGATGGGGGCAACCGGATCCATTGGGCAAAGCACGCTGGCGCTGGTACGGCAGTTTCCTGAGCTTTTTTCTGTTCAGGCTTTGGTCGCTGGCAGTGATGCCGAGGGGCTGGCTGCGTTAGCCCGCGAATTCAGACCCAAAATGATCGGGCTACATGACCTGACAAAATTAGACCAGCTGCGTTCGGCGCTTACCGATATTGATGTTGAAATCATTGTCGGCGAGGCGGGCTGTACACAGATTGCCGCGTCACCGGTTGATATGGTTGTCGCCGGTATTGTCGGTATTGCCGGGCTGCCATCGGTGTTGGCGGCGGTACAGGCCGGGCAAACCATAGCGCTGGCGAATAAAGAGGCGCTGGTGTCTGCTGGTGGTCTGGTGATGCGAGAAGCGGCACGTTGTGGCGCACATATTTTGCCGGTTGATAGCGAGCATAATGCGGTGTTTCAGTGCTGGCAGGGATGGAACGGGCATGCCAGCAAGCAGTTGGGGCAGGCAGATACAGACCTGCTCAGCCATATTTGTCTGACCGCATCCGGCGGGCCGTTTCTGCACACCCCACTAGATGATTTGCCAGCGATGACACCGCAGCAAGCCGTTCGCCACCCAAATTGGTCGATGGGTCAGAAAATTTCTGTCGATAGCGCGACGATGATGAATAAAGGGCTGGAAGTGATCGAGGCTTACTGGCTGTTTGGCCTGCAGCCAGATCAGATAGAGGTGCTGATCCATCCACAGCAAGCCGTTCATGGCATGGTATATTTCCGCGACGGCTCGGTGTTGGCGCAGCTTGCCGGGGCTGACATGCGAACGCCGATTTCCTATGCGCTGGCATGGCCAGAGCGTTTGCAATGGGCAGATACACGGCTTGATCTCGCGGCGATTGGCCAATTGTCTTTTGAGGCGGTTGATATGCAGCGCTTCCCCTGTTTTGCACTGGCGCGACAGGCATTGCGTGACGGGGGTGCGGCGCCGGCTATTTTGAACGCTGCCAATGAAGTGGCGGTTGATGCCTTTTTACAAGGAAAAATAGGATTTACCCGGATCGCGGCTGTTGTGGATACGGTTCTTGGCCAGTCTGCCAGCGCGCAAATCGACAGTCTTGAAGCGGTGATGGCAATTGATGCGGCGTCGCGTGATCTGGCGCTTGCCGCTGTGACAAAAAACCAGAGTTACTTATCGGATTAATGCTTCTAAGTTTGAAATCCTCGGATTTAAGCCGTAGTTAGAGATGAATTAAAAGGAATGTTGTGATGCCAGATCTGGGTGCTGCCGACTTAATTCTTGGTTTTTTGCTGTTGATTACGCCGGTCGTGTTTATCCATGAATTGGGGCATTACTGGGTGGCACGCAAAGCCGGTGTTGTTGTTGACGTGTTTTCTATCGGTTTTGGCCCCGAAATTTTTGGCTGGACCTCGAAAACCGGCACCAGATGGCGGATCGCTTCCATTCCGCTTGGTGGTTTTGTCAAGATGCGTGGCGACGATGACGCCGCAAGCACGCCCGCATCATCGGCGCATCAACAAAGCGGCAGCTTTGCCGGGGCTGGCCTGTATTGGCGCATGGCGATCGTCGCCGCCGGGCCAGCAGCCAATTTCATTCTTGGCATTGCGTTGTTCGCGGCGGTTTACATGACTGTCGGAAAACAGGTTATTCCGGCTGTTATTGGCGAAACCATCCCGGATATGCCTGCCGCCGAGGCTGGCTTGCAGCCCGGTGATAAGATTATTGAAATTGATGGGATCGGTATTCGGAATTTTGACGATATGCGGGGTCTTGTTGTCGAGAGCCCTGACAAAACCCTGCAATTTGTGCTGTTGCGTGACGGGCAGCAACTGACGGTGGATGTAACACCGCAATCACAGTTCAATGAACAGCTGCAAATGAATGTTGGCATTTTGGGCGTAAAATCGATGCCGGTTGGTGAGTTTAACCGGCTTGGCCCGGGCAGTGCTGCCGTGGCGGCAACGTCAGATGCTTTTCATATGTCAGTTATGATTGTGCGTGGTCTTGGCCGTGCCATCACTGGCGATATGCAGAAAGGCGAGGTTGGGGGGCCGGTGCGGATTGCGGAAATATCAGGAACGGTTCTGAATCAGGGCATTGTGCCGTTTATTTTATTAACAGCGGTCATCTCAATCAATTTGGGTCTGATTAATTTACTGCCGGTTCCTGCTTTAGATGGGGGGCATCTGTCATTCTTTTTGTGGGAAGCAATTTTCCGGAAACCATTGCCGCTGGCTGTGCAAGCCGGCTTAATGCGCGGTGGAATCGCGATTTTGTTGGGCTTAACAATGTTTTTGATAGTCGCAGATGTAATGCGTCTGTTTAATGGCTGAATAGCGGGCAGGCCGGATTCTTTCAAGAAAACAAGGCGAAAAGTATGTCCTTTTCGCAAGTTTGGCTTTCGCGAATGTTTTAGCGAGACTATAGTTTTTAATAATGCTCGGCCGTTCACAGTTTTTTAGGACATTTGATGCGTATATTATCATTAGCCCTTATAGCCCTCTGGATATTTTCCAGCCATTACACTGCGGTACCAGCTCAGGCGCAAGCTGCGACTGAACAGGTGAGGATTTCTGACATAAAAGTAACTGGTAATCGCCGTGTTGCCGAAGGCACGGTGTTGTCATATCTGCCCGTTCAGGTCGGTGATCTGGTTTCGCAAGGGGCTTTGAGCCAGTCTTTGGAGCGGCTATTTGCGACCAATCTTTTCAAAGACCTGAAACTTGATCTTGATGGTTCGGTATTGCTGGTCACTGTGGTTGAAAACCCCATCG
>ERZ802830.779-NODE-779-length-31276-cov-24.1438_pt1 | contig 31276 bp, 31 predicted proteins | sample MGYA00345654_ERZ802830 | MGnify/ENA primary metagenome ERZ802830 (study PRJEB30503, sample SAMEA104212375) | marine metagenome | biome: Westerlies Biome; feature: [SRF] surface water layer (ENVO:00010504) within the epipelagic zone...; material: water... | reverse complement strand
CGGTTTGGATAAAAGATTGGTTTTTGTTGTCATAATCGCTAAAATCTCTCGATTTCGCACTGATGATTCCTGCCGTAACGGTAGAGTTGAGGTTATAGGGGTTACCAACCGCCAATACCCACTCGCCAATGCGTGTGTTGTCGGAGTCAGCAAAACGCACATAAGGAAAATTATAATCGCCTTTTATTTTAAGTACGGCGATATCGGCATTGCTGTCCGTACCAATGACTTCAACTTCGTATTTTTTATTGTCGTTGGTGGTGATTTCAAGGGTTGTGGCACCCTCAACAACGTGGTAGTTGGTGATGATATAGCCGTCTGATGACACGATCACTCCCGAGCCCATTCCGATACGCGGGTATTCGCGAGCACTTCTTCCGTAGAAGTATTCCATAAAGCTGCTGGGCCGCTGCCCTTTTTCTACACTGGTATTGGTGATGTGCACCACTGCATCAATGGTTTTTTCGGCAGCAGCCGTAAAATCCGTGCTGATCGCTTTTATCGTGGTAGTAGGCGTAAAATTGGTATTTAAGGCTTGCGGTTGCGCAGGCGTGTAAACCAAGGTTTGCTCTTGTGTAAGGTGATATCCCAGTAGGGTTAGAAAAGCAGCGCCGAAGGCTACTGCCGTGTATTTAAAGAATGATTTCATAGCGTTTCAATTAAATAGTATACCCAAAAATAGGACAACTGTTTTTGAGTTAAAAGTTATTTAACGCATTTTTAACAACGAATGCATCTTCATTTTTAATTTTTAAAGGAAAATGAAATGACATTTGGCCAGACAAGGCACTTTTTGAATGCCATAGCTGGGCTACGGCTGAAAAAAAGCAATAAAATATGGAGAGTGGATTTCAAGCATTTTTCAGGGAATAGAAAAAGTAAAGATGCGTTCAACATAGTCGAGGTTCAATTTGGTTATATTTGCACATGATTTTTTCGTTTGTAAAATATCAGGGTACGGGAAATGACTTTGTAATTGTAGACAATCGCGACAGTAGTTTTCCTAATAAAGACCACGCCCTTATTGCACAGCTTTGCCATCGCAATTATGGCATAGGTGCCGATGGTTTTATTGCCATAGAATCCGATACCACCTCCGATTTTTTTATGCGTTATTTTAATGCCGACGGCCATGAAGGCAGTTTGTGTGGCAACGGTTCTCGCTGTGCTGTTCACTACGCCCACGCATTGGGACTTACCCAAAAAGAAGTGGTTTTCCGCGCAGCCGACGGCTTACACCAAGCACAATTTGTGGGTAAGGAGGTAGCCTTTTCGCTACACGATGTTTCCAAGTGGGAGACACGTGACAAAGCTCTTTTTATAGATACAGGATCACCGCACCACATTGCTTTTGTCGACGATGTGGCTGCCGTAGACGTGGCTACCACAGGTGCCGCGATTGCCCATAGTGCTCCGTATTATGCAGACGGTACCAATGTAAACTTTGTTGAAGTTACTGCAGCTGATGGCTTAAACGTCCGCACTTTTGAACGTGGTGTTGAAGCGGAAACGCTTTCGTGTGGCACTGGCGTTACTGCCGCTGCCATAGGAGCACACCTAAGCAAGCGTGTCACCGCAGAAAAAATCAGCATACATACCAAAGGCGGTATATTGACCGTTTCGTTTACCGCCACTTCCAACGGATATAAAGCAGTGGTGCTTCAAGGTCCTGCCACGCCTGTTTATAAGGGACAATGGGAAATAACAACCAAATGATTAGACGCGTATTTATAGCGGTACTGCTATTGGGATTTTTTGTTGGTAGCGCATTTGTATTTCATTTTTACAGGGTATTTTTTTCTTCCAATACCGCTTTTGAATCTACGCAAAAAGAAATACTTATTCCTTCTTCAGACACCAAAGTTGCTGCCTACGACACCCTTGCTAGGGTAGTTGAGCGCTTTGATTTTTTTCAGCAAGCTGCCAGCCGCAAAGGGTTTCAGCCCATGCCAGGACGTTTTGTGTTGGACAAAGGCATGAACAACAACGAGCTAATCAACCGATTGCGCTCAGAAAACAAACCCATCCGTCTGACGTTTAACAACCAAAAAACGCTGATGCATTTGGCGGCATACGTTGCTAAGAAAATTGAAACAGACAGCACTGCCATCATGCAGGCCTTTTACGATGTGGACTTTTTGAAGGAAAACGGTTTGACCCAAGATAATGTCTTGTCCATTTGTTTGCCTAATTCGTATGATGTTTTTTGGAACACTACTGCCGAGCAGTTTAGAGATAGGATGCTAAGGCAATACAAGGCTTTTTGGACGCCAAAGCGAGAGGCGGCGCGCAAAAAAATAAAACTTTCACGAGAGGATGTAGTGGCTTTGGCAGCTGTGGTACACAAAGAATCCTATCATGTGGATGAGCGACCTTTGGTCGCAGGGGTCTACCTCAACCGACTGCGTAAACGCATGCGACTACAAGCCGACCCAACCGTTATTTATGCACTGATGCGTAAAGCCAATGACTATGATATGGACATTCGCAGAGTGCTCTATGCGGACTTAAAAATCAGATCTCCCTATAATACCTATCGCAATAGAGGGATACCCCCAGGACCCATTAACATGCCAGACATAAGTGCCATTGATGCGGTGCTTTTTGCTGCCAAGCACAAGTATGTATACTTTGTTGCTGATCCAAGTCGTAGTGGCTATCATTTGTTTGCGACAAGCCTGTCACAACACAATAAAAATAAGAAAATATACACCCGTTGGTTACGCGAAAAAAACATCTATCGCTAACCGCCTAGCAAAGAAAAAACGGTAGGTCTTTTGTGTAAGTCTTCCTTGTTGTTGCGCCACGTCTCGGCAGTTGCCGTCTTGATAAACTCCGTGGGAAGTGTGATGTCACAGGCCACACTGAGTAGTGTTTTTGGCCTTAAGGCCTTGCTTAATTCATCCAGAAGTGCATTGTTGCGATAAGGGGTTTCTATAAACACCTGTGTTTGATTTAGTTCTATGGATTTTTTCTCGTATTGCTTGATGGCCTTTCTGCGTTCGCCCTTGTCTATGGGTAAATAGCCGTTAAACGCAAAAGATTGGCCGTTGAGTCCAGCTGCCATAACTGCCAACAGTATGGAAGATGGCCCCACCAGTGGAATGACACGCATATTGTTGGCGTGCGCCCGTGCCACAAGTGATGCACCTGGATCTGCAACGCCTGGGCAACCTGCATCTGTAATAAGTCCCATGTCCTCGCCATTTTGAAGGGGTAGGAGCATGGCAGTCAGGTCTTCTTCGGTTGTAAATTTATTGAGTAGGTGAACTGTTATGTTGTCTTGGTGTGTGTTTGGACTGATGCTTTTGACAAACGCCCGACCCGCTTTTTCTTTCTCAAAGACAAAACAACGCAGGGCCTCTATAGTTTTTTTAACCGATATGGGCATCACCTCTAGTGGTGCTGTATCGCCCAATACATTTGGAATTAAAAAGAGACGGCCTGTTGTTTGTGTGCTCATTTGGCATGTTTTTTCAACCAATTCTTGCAACAATCGTGCAGCAGTTCATAGACATGAGCAAAACCATCATCCCCACCGTAATAGGGGTCGGGAATGTGGGGCGCATCTACCTCACTTGCGGTGGTGATAAGCGCAATTTTATCTCGTTGTGTTGCTGAGTTGCACAGGGCTAGCGCATTGGAAAGATTTTCTTCGTCCATGACCAATATGTGATCAAAAGCGTCTATGTCAGCTGGGGTGAGTTGTCGAGCTTGTTGCTTGCTGATGTCAATATTGTGTAGTGCAGCAATGGCAATGCTTCGGTGGTCTGGTGCTGCGCCTTGGTGGTAGTTGGCCGTACCGGCAGAATCAATTAAAAAATCCTGTTTGTTGGTGTGTTTACGCATGATGCCTTCTGCTAATGGTGAGCGGCAGATATTGCCCAAACACACCACAAGCACCTTGGTTGTCATACCTTAGTTGGAAAGTTTCTTGTTGAGGTCGTCCACATATTTGCGGAACTGCTTGTCGGTAAATGCAAGGTTGTCAACGGTTTTGCAAGCGTGAAGCACGGTAGCGTGGTCGCGGTGTCCAATTTTAGAGCCAATACTTGCCAAAGAAGCTTTGGTCATTTTTTTGGCAAAGAACATGGCCAATTGTCTGGCCTGTACGATATGGCGCTTTCTCGTTTTGGATTGTAGCGTAGTAACGTCCATTTGGAAGTATTCTGACACCACTTTTTGAATGTGGTCGATAGAAACTTCACGTTTGGTATTGCGTACAAACTTCTCAACGATTTGTCTTGCCAAATCTAGGGTAACTTCTTTTCTGTTAAAAGATGCCTGTGCGATGAGCGATATGATCGCACCTTCGAGTTCGCGCACATTTGTCTTGACAGACTTGGCAACAAAATCGATGATTTCATCAGGCATTTCAACGCCGTCACGGTACAATTTGTTTTTTAGAATGGAAACGCGTGTTTCGTAGTCAGGACGTTGTAGTTCAGCAGATAGCCCCCATTTGAATCGCGACAACAAGCGTTGTTCAATGTCTTGCATGTCTACGGGTGCTTTATCAGAAGTCAAGATAACTTGCTTTCCGTTTTGGTGCAGGTGGTTAAAAATATGGAAGAACACGTCTTGCGTTCCTGATTTTCCAGAGAAGAATTGCACGTCATCTATAATAAGAACGTCCATCACTTGGTAGAAGTGAATAAAATCGTTTCGCGTATTTTTCTTGACCGCTTCTATATATTGTTGTGTAAATTTCTCGGCTGAAATATATAATACGGTCTTTTCGGGGTATTTACTTTTTATATCAACACCTATGGCGTGGGCAAGGTGTGTTTTCCCAAGACCAACACCACCAAAAATGAGTAGGGGGTTGAAAGAGGTTCCGCCAGGTTTGTTGGCTACTGCAATACCGGCTGACCTAGACAATCGGTTGGCATCACCTTCTAAAAAGTTTTCAAAGTTATAGCTCGGATTTAGTTGCGATTCAACTTTTAGGTTGCGTATTCCCGGGATGACAAATGGATTTTTAAGTTCAGCGGTTTGCGCTTGTAGGGGTGCTTCAACATTTTGTACTTTAATACGTCCTTTATTTTGGCTTGGAATACTTTCTGTAAATGCTTGTTTGCTGCCAAATGTGTTTTCCATTCGGATTACATAAACAAGTCTGGCGCCTGGGCCGACTTCTTTTATGAGTGCAACTTTTAGGATTTCAACATAGTGTTCCTCAAGCCACTCGTAAAAGAATTTACTCGGGACTTCAACACTTAGGGCATCGCCGTTCAATTTCAAAGGTTTAATCGGATCAAACCAAGTTTTAAAAGCTTGATTGTGAATGTTATCCTTGACAAAATTCAAACAGTTTCCCCAAACGCTATCAGCGGTTTTTTGCATTTTACTATTGGTTACTATGGTTTTGATGTAACAAAAAAAGTTTAAAATTTGGGGTTTCTATGCTTTTATTGTACACGACAAATATGTGTTTATTTTTTTTTAAAAAAAAGGGCTTTTCCTATTGAATTTTCAGAAAGTTTATTGCATATTATGACCCGTCAAGAACACTTTTTTTTGACATTAACGCCTTACAATGAGTAAGAAAAATATTACAATTCAGAACACAGTTCATTATCATCAGGTTGATCAAATGGGTGTTATGCACCACGCACAATATGTATATGCCTTGGAACAGTCAAGAATTGAATGGCTGCAAAATCAAGGGGTTAGCTATGGCGACTTAGAGAAGAAAGGTATTTTACTGCCAGTAGTTGACATAACCATACAATATAAGAAGCCATTACACTTTGAAGACATATATTTTGTTCATGGAACATTAGACGTTTTAGAGGGCTATTATGTTGATTTTTCCTATGTGATTGAAAATCAGCAGAAAGTTTGTGTTGCTACTGCAACAACGCGTTTGGTTTTTGTGGATGAACAAACACGCAGGGCTATGAAATGCCCGGACTACTTACTTAAGGTCTTTCATTCACAATAAGGTGTAGTATATCTCCTACAATTTTTTTTGATGCTTTTTTTCCCTCTGGTAGCTGTGGGGCCTTGATGCCATTTCCTACTAACTTGCCAGCTTCGAGTACACGGCATTCATCCCATAAATTGATTGTTAAGAACCCATCAATTGTTGCCGCTCCGCCTTCAACCATGATGGATTGAATTTCATTAGCGGCACACCAACTTAGGATGCCTTTTATCATTTCCGTTTTCGTTACTGCTACCCAATTGACATTTGCTTCATTTTTATTGATGCTGTTGTTGAAAACCACTGTTTTCGCAGCACCATTTAATATATGTGCGTTTTCATCTATGCTATTGTTGGGGTCAATGACCAGTCGAATCGGATTGCTGCCCGTCCACTTTCTTGTCGTTAGTTGTGGGTTGTCATTGTCCACTGTTTTCCTGCCCACCAATATGGCGTGTTCTTCTGCCCGCCAACGGTGCGCCAGTTGCTGACTGTCTGCATCACTAATCCAAAACACCTCACCTTTTTTGTCATCTTCAGGTGCTATATAACCATCTGCCGATTGTGCCCACTTCAATATAATATAAGGACGCCTTTTGGTGTGGAAGCAATAAAATCGCTTATTCAATTCCAAACAGGCATCTTCTAGTACGCCGCTAATGACCTCAACGCCTGCCGCTTTTAGTGCTTCAATACCACGTCCGGCCACCTTTGGGTTGGGGTCCGTGGCACCTATGATTACTTTTTTAATGCCCTTTGCCAAAACCAAATCACAGCAGGGAGGTGTTTTGCCGTGATGTGAACAGGGTTCGAGGTTTACATATAAAGTAGCGTCTAGCAGTTCTTTCTCAGAAAGCTTAGCCAAGGCATTTACTTCGGCATGTGCATCCCCCGCTTTTTGATGCCAGCCTTCACTAATAATTTTTCCATCTTTGACCACTACCGCGCCCACCATTGGATTGGGATAGGTGTGACCAAAGCTCTTTTGAGCTAGTACCAAACAGCGGCGCATAAAATTATCGTGGGTTGGATGCAACGGGAATGTGTATTTTAGCAAAAATATCAAATATCTCCTTGCGAAGCAGATTTCATTTACAATTGACCCACTTTGACAGTAAAAAAAATTAGAGCACAATTTCTGAAGTTACTTTCATCACAGTACACCCAAGATGAAATTGGTGTGCATTTTGAAATGTTGTGTGAAGCCTATTTAAATTTCACACCCGCGCAGGTTGTACTCAATCTCAATGAAGCATTGTCTCCTGAAAAAGGAGCACAATTTCTAGCCGCATTAACAGCCCTTCAAGAAAATGAACCCATACAATATATAATAGGTGCCGTTGTATTCGCAGACCTTGTGCTTGAAGTAGACGAACGAGTGCTTATTCCCCGACCCGAAACAGAAGAGCTGGTATATTGGTTGTTGTCAGCGTACGATAATGAAGCACCCCTTCATGTGCTTGACATCGGAACAGGTAGTGGTTGTGTGGCAATAGCCCTAAAGAAAGCCCGCCCAAACTGGAAAGTTACGGCTTGGGATGTTGATTTAGATGCCTTGGCAACAGCCAGACACAATGCAAAAAAAAACAGCATGACTGTCAATTTTGAAGTTGTTGATGTTTTGGGTGCACAACTGCCCAACACCAATTGGGACATTATTGTGTCTAATCCACCTTATGTGCCCGAATCCGAAAAAGCACATACCGCAGCACACGTATTGCGAGAACCCGAACACGCCATTTTTGTTCCAGGGGCATCGCCGCTAAAATTTTATACACACATCATCAATTATGCAGCCAAGCAGCTAAATACCAAGGGAGGTATTTTTTTAGAAGGACATGCACCGCTTATGAAAACACTTCATTTGCTTTTAACACAAGCAGGATTTTCCGATATTGTACTTCGAAACGATTTTAGAACAAACCCACGGTTTATACGTGCACATTACCGATGAATACAGCAGAAAAAATACTTGCATTAAGGACTGAGCTACATGAGCACAACCGACGCTATTATATAGACGATACGCCTGTGATTTCTGATCGTGAGTTTGATGAAAAGCTGGCCGAACTCCAAGCGCTTGAAGATGCAAATCCTGCGCTTTTTGATGCCAATTCACCCACCCAGCGTGTGGGCGGCGCCGTGACCAAAAACTTTAATACCATTGCCCATGAGCACCGCATGTACTCACTAGACAACTCCTATAACAGGCAGGATTTGTTGGATTGGGAGCAGCGTATGTGTAAAAACCTAGGCGTGGAATCCTTGGATTATACCTGTGAGTTGAAATACGACGGGGCTTCAATCAGCCTGACCTATGAAGGCGGGAAGCTCGTGCAAGCCCTTACACGCGGCGACGGTTTTCAAGGCGATGAAGTAACCCAAAACATCAAGACCATCCACAGTGTTCCCCTGCAAATTTCAGCTTCGGATGTGCCGCAACATTTTGCCATAAGAGGAGAAATTATTTTGCCTTTAGCGGGTTTTGAACAGATGAATAAACAACGCCTAGCCCAAGGCGAAGAGCCCTATATGAACCCAAGAAATACGGCATCTGGTAGTTTAAAACTGCAAGACAGTAAGTTAGTGGCAGCCCGTCCCTTGGATTGTTTTCTCTATCAAATTGTTACAGACAGAACCTTATTTCAAACCCAATTGGCTTCGCTTCAAGCAGCCAAAAGGTGGGGCTTCTATGTGCCCAGGCATTTTGTGCATGCCCACAATATGCAAGAAGTGTTTGCCTTTTTAGATCATTGGGAGATTGAGCGCAGTAGCTTGCCCTATGAAATTGATGGGGTAGTGGTTAAAGTAAACCAATTGGCATACCAAGAGCAACTCGGTTATACGGCCAAATCACCTCGTTGGGCCATGGCTTATAAGTTTAAAGCAGAGGCGGTTGAAACCCAACTGGAAGATTTAGTATACCAAGTAGGGCGTACAGGTGCTATTACACCAGTAGCACAACTAAAACCCGTATTACTGGGCGGTACCATCGTCAAGCGGGCATCCTTGCACAATGCAGATTTTATTGCAGAACTTGGACTCCATCTCAACGATACCGTTTCTATTGAGAAAGGAGGTGAAATTATTCCTAAGATAACTTCGGTCAATCACAGCAAGCGTTTGCCCAACAGCCAAGCTATCCAGTACGCAACCAACTGTCCTTCGTGTGACACCCCATTAAAAAGAAACCCCGAAGAAGCACAGCACTATTGTCCAAATGCAGCTGGCTGCTTGCCGCAGCGTGTGGGTCGTGTGGCGCACTTTATTTCCAGAAAAGCAATGGATATTGACGGTCTGGGCGCTGAAACCATACAGCTGCTTATAAAAAACAACCGCATCAATAGCTATGCGGATTTATACGCCCTTACAGAGGCTGACCTTATATCACTTGAACGCTTGGCTGAAAAATCGGCACAGAACATTGTTCAAGCCATTGCAGCATCTGTAAGCATACCTTTCCAACGTGTGTTGTTTGGTTTGGGTATTCGCTATGTGGGTCAAACTGTTGCCAAAAAGTTGGCACAGCACTTTGGTTCTATTGATGCCTTAATGCAAGCCGATGTCGAAGCCTTGGAAGCTGTTGATGAAATCGGAACACGTATTGCTCAAAGTGTGGTTGCTTTTTTTCAAGATGTCGACAACCTTTTTGTCATTTCACAATTACGCGCTTCGGGCGTACAACTTGAAGCAGCTGTTTTGTCTCAACCCACTTCAACCACACTGGCCGATATGCGCTTTGTGGTGTCGGGTGTTTTTAGCAAGTATTCCAGAGACGAACTAAAGGCAACTATCGAACAGCATGGCGGAAAGATTGCTTCTTCCATTTCAAAAAATACTACCTATTTGGTGGCCGGAGAAAAGATGGGTCCTGCCAAGAAAACCAAGGCCGAAAGTTTGGGTGTTCGCATCATTTCTGAGCAAGAATTTGATGCGCTTATAGGATCCTAATGTTGTGTTTGTAACAAACCGTTAGTTTTTTATAATATATTGTTGTGGTCATGTAACCACCTCTTATGAAAACACTACTTTTGCAACAATGAATTTTTTTTCCAAACGTGCCGTAAAACAACAGCTTGGTCTACTTGAAAACAGAGTAGGAGTTAAGCCTGCAACGATACGTCGTATGGTTTTTGTTCACGATACGGATTTAGATATTACAGAAGCGCAGTTTCAAGACATGATTGATTTTTTTTCACAAGAATATGAAACAATCGAGCGTGTCCATTTCCATCTAAATAAAAAAATGCTTGAAGGTTTGCCCAAGCCACACTTATATCCCAAGAGTTTGGACTGGCGTGGTAGGATAGTGGAAGATGATTTAAAGTTTGTGATGTCACAGCAATATGATATTGCGATTCATTTTGTGCAGCAAGGTACCCTTTCACTGGCATCTTTTTCTGCTCAACTCAAAGCCTCTTTTCGCATAGGTCCATCTTGTATGGATACTAGATTGAATGATTTGGTGTTGCCTACACGATTGGACTTTGGCGGGTTTTTAAATGACCTCAAAACATATTTTAATAAAATAAACCCTCATGCATAAGTTAACAGTCAAATCTACAGGAGTAGCGGTTATTACCCCTTTTCATGCAGACGGTTCCGTTGACCATGACGCACTTGCACGAATCATTCACTTTTTGATTGATAGCGGTATTGATTTTCTTGTAGCCTTGGGAACAACGGGCGAATCCGTTACGCTGACAAATGATGAAAAGCAGGCTGTATTTGCCACTTTTGTGCGTGAAAACAAGCAACGTGTTCCGCTGATTATGGGAGTTGGCGGCAATTGTACTCGTTCGTTGGTTGAAAGCTTTCAGTCTTTTGATGTTAATGGATTTGACGCTATTCTTTCTGTTACGCCTTATTATAACCGCCCTAATCAAGAAGGATTGTATCAGCACTATATGGCATTGGATGCCGTATCGCCTTTACCTTTATTGATGTACAATGTGCCAGGTAGAACAGGCGTGAACATGACTGCCGAGACCACAGTGCGTATTGCTAATGATGCAAAAAATATTGTAGGGGTTAAGGATGCAAGTGGCAATATGGAGCAGGGCGCAGAAATCATTGCTCAAAGCCCAACAGATTTCTTCGTTTTTTCAGGCGATGATGAAACGGCAATTCCACTAACCCTTTTGGGTGGGGACGGCGTTATTTCTGTAGTTGCCGGTGGCTTTCCAAAAGCGTTTAAACATGGGATGGATTTGGCTTTAGAAAAAAACGAAGCTGAGGCAACTCGAATAAATCAGCAATTCAAGCCTGTTATAGATTTGCTATTTCAAGAAGGAAACCCCGCTGGAATTAAGGCTGTTTCTCAATTGCTAGGACTTTGCGAGGCCAACTTAAGGCTTCCTTTGGTTAAGCCTACGGATGCACTTGTAGCTGCCTTGCAGCCTTATGTAAGCAAGCTTAATTAAACACCAATCCCAACCTGAGCCCAACGCTATTGTGTCCAGAGTTCGGAAACTTTAAATCAGCATTGGACTCATGTCTTATGACCAGCGTGTTGCTTACCCAGAAATGTTCCTTGTATTTCACCTTCACGCCCAAGCCTATGTTGTAGGAAAAGGCAAATCCAGCCGCCAAACGCTCTGTTAGTTGTGAGGTCCACATGGGGCCAATAGAACCGTATCCGAATACAGCGATTTTGGGACTTATAAACCAATTGAGGGTTACTCCCTAATGCGCCGCCAATTGATGGATGTTTTTTTCTGCTAACATTTTTTCTTGAAAATCATCTTGAAAATCATCGAAGTAAGCGGTTGTAGTAAACCACTTGTTGCGGAGTTGGTGTTTTGAAAAATAGTAGCCCAATTCACTGAGGACGTCAACTTTAAAATCACCTAGTCGAAATTGTTGTAACCTTATTTGCCCCAAGATGTGATGTTGGGTAAGTTTGTAGTCTTTGTCTTTAAACGGAAAGGCTTGCTGTGTGGCATAACCGACGTGTATTCCCCAATCGGGCGAACTTGATTCTTCTTGTCCTGCGACGATTTGAAAAGTGAGTAGGATAAGAAGTACTCTTAAATAAGATGTGCGCATGCGCTTTATATGTAAAACGTTTTAATTAAATTAGCCAACATGAAGTTACCGAATTATTTAGTTGTAGGCCTACTTTTTTTAGTAGTAGGTTGTAGTGATTATCAAAAAGCACTGAAATCCGAAGATCCTGGGGTAAAAAACAAACTTGCTCAATCACTTTATGAGGAAGGGAAATACCGCAAAGCAGCACAGCTTTATGAGCAGTTAAAGACATCATACAGAGGTAAGCCACAGGCAGAACGCATCATTTTCTTCTATGCAAATGCGTTGTTAGAGACCAAAAATTATATTATGGCAGCCTATGAATTTGAAACTTTTGTAAAAGCCTATCCAAAAAGTCAGAAGGCTGATGAAGCCTATTTTTTGATGGCTCACGCCTATTATATGACCTCTCCAAACTTTAGTTTAGATCAAACCGATACGTACGAAGCTTTGGACAAACTCCAAGAGTTTATCAACCGCTACCCTGAGAGTGAGCGCATGGATCGTGCCAATGCCATGGCACAAGAATTGCGTGTCAAGACTGAAAGGAAAGGTTTTGAGACTGCCAAACAATACCATACCATACGCGATTATAAAGCAGCAATGAAAGCGCTTGATAATTTTATTGCAGACAACCCCGGAACTTCATATCGAGAAGGTGCCCTTTTTGTTCAGTTTTCTGCGGCGGCTACACTAGCCATTAATAGCGTTCAGAATAAGAAGGAAAATCGTCTTGAAGACGCCAAATCTAAATTTGAAAACTTCAAGCGTTTATACCCAGAATCAACACATATGAAGGATGCTCAAAAACTCTTGAAAGATATTGAGCAAGAAATCCTTACTTTTGCATCCAATTAAATTTTTCGCATGGACCTAAAAAGCACACAAGCCGCTGTTACTTCAAAAACATATGACCGCAACGAACTAGATGCATCAACTGGCAATATCTATGAAAGTATTTCAATCATGGCAAGACGTGCCGTGCAAATTAATGAGGACATCAAAACAGAGTTGTTCGAGAAATTGGAGGAATTTGCTACGCCAACTGAAAATTTAGAGGAAATTTTCGAAAACAAAGAACAGATAGAAGTTTCTAAGTTCTACGAAAAGCTTCCAAAGCCACACGCTATTGCTATTGAGCAATGGCTACAAGAAAAGATTTACTTCCGTCACACTGACGCTGACGCAAGCGAATAGTCATGTCTATCTTGCATGACAAGCGAATCCTACTCGGAATTTCGGGGAGTATTGCGGCCTACAAAACACCGACCATCGCCCGATTGCTAGTCAAAGCAGGAGCCAAAGTACAGGTTGTCATGACCGATGCAGCTAAGGGATTTGTTACCCCTCTTACGCTATCCACCCTTACTGACCTTGAAGTGCTGACTTCTTTTACCCAAGAAGACAACGATAATGCCGTATGGAATAACCACGTTTCTCTAGGCCTTTGGGCAGATGTAATGCTGGTTGCTCCCGCTTCTGCCAATACACTTGCTAAAATGGCAACTGCTGCTGCAGACAACTTGCTTTTGGCAACGTATCTATCTGCAAAATGTCCTGTCTTTTTTGCACCTGCAATGGATTTGGACATGCATAAGCATCCCGCCAATCAAGACAATATCAATCGCTTGGTTGCTAACGGCAACATATTGATTCCAGCTACCTCTGGTCCTTTGGCTAGTGGATTAGAAGGCGAAGGTCGAATGGAAGAGCCCGAGCAAATAGTAGCCATACTAGAAGATTATTTTAAATCTAAATCTCCGCTGTCTGGCAAAAAAATTGTCATTACTGCAGGCCCAACATACGAACCCATAGATCCTGTGCGTTTTATTGGTAATCACTCCTCAGGAAAAATGGGATATGCCTTAGCCAATGCTGCCGCACAACAAGGTGCTAACGTTACATTAATCAGTGGGCCCACAGCTGGAAATACCGCGCACCCCAATGTTTCAGTTGTAGCTGTTACCACGGCCGCTGAGATGCTAGCCGCCTGTATGGACGTGTATGCCAATACCGATGCGCTTATTATGGCTGCTGCTGTTGCAGACTTCCAGCCAACAGAACAAGCCCAACAAAAAATTAAAAAGCAAGCAGGTATACCTTCTTTGTCTTTGGCGCCAACACCCGACATACTTTCAAAACTAGCAGAGGGGAAAAAGAATCAAATCTTGATAGGCTTTGCCCTTGAAACCCAAGATGCTTTGGCAAATGCTCAGAAAAAATTAGCAAGCAAGAACCTAGATGCCATTGTTGTCAATTCACTTGCAGATGATGGCGCAGGCTTTGGTCATGACACCAATAAAATTTCTTTTTTACAAACCAACAAAGAAGCCGTACATTATACTCTTAAATCCAAGCAAGAAGTTGCTTTGGACGTGATGGATCACCTTAAAACCATGTTCGATGAATCTTAAAGCCTTATTTTTTGTTTTTGTTTTCAGTACACTTTCATGGGGGCAGGCTGTGCGTGTAACCCTTAACGTTAACAGCGATTTGGTTGATCAAACCAACATCAATCCTGTCAAAACACTAAAGAAAGCAGCCCAAGATTTTCTTAACAATACCAAATGGACGTCTAGTCGCGAGATGAATGCCGCTGAAATTGACATTGAAATGTTACTTACCATTTCTAGTGTCAATAACAATTCATTTGCTGCAAGCTTACAAGTACAATCAGGACGCTTGGTTTACAATACCAACTATAACTCACCGCTTGTCAATTTTTTTGATGAATCTTTTGGTTTTACCTATCAAGAGTTTCAACCTTTCTATTACGACGTGAATCGCTACAACAACAACCTTATTTCGGTATTGTCGTATTATATAAACCTGGTCATTGGTATGGAGATGGATAGCTTTTCTCCTTTGGGCGGCACAGCCTATTTTGAGCGAGCACGCACCATTGCCAACGCAGCACAAGCGAGCAATGCGCAAGGCTGGCAAGCTAATCAGGGGCAGAACGGTCGATATGATATTATTGACGCACTATCGTCAACCGCTTTTAACGACTTTAGAAACCTTGTTTACTCCTACCACAGGAAGGGTTTGGATACCATGACGGACACACCCAAAGAAGCTAAGGAAACTATTGCTGCGCAGTTGATTACCCTAGAGAACCTTATGCGTCGACAGCCAAATGCCTATTTGATTCAAGCCTTCTTTGATGCCAAAGCCGAAGAGATAAGTCAGCTCTTTAGCGATGGCCCAGAAGTTGAGACCAAAGCACTGCTTCGTTTTTTAAACCGATTTGTACCCAGCATGTCTGGCTACTGGAGCAGCATCACACGTTAATAACTTCATGGCTTTAAGTGACATAAACGCATTATATTTGAAGTAACGACAATATACAACTGTGCTACTTTCACTCTCCATAAAAAACTTTTCACTCATAGAAGACCTAGAGGTCTCTTTTAATAGTGGTTTGTCTATACTGACAGGGGAAACAGGCTCTGGAAAATCCATTTTATTACAAGCCTTATCGCTAATACTTGGGCAAAGAGCCGATTTGTCTACCATACGTGCAAATGCATCAAAATGTGTTGTGGAAGCCACTTTTGACATGGATAATCACAAGTTAAAAACCATTTTTGACCAACTTGATTTGGACGAGGAAAGACATACCATCATCCGGCGCGAGTTGAGTGCAACTGGTAAGTCACGTGCTTTTATCAACGATACCCCCGTTACTTTGGACGCCCTTAGAACTGTGGGGAACGCTTTGGTGGATATTCATACCCAACGGCAAACCATACAACTTACTGATCCAGCATTTTACCTTAACCTTATCGATGCCTACGGCGATAATGCGAAGTCGCTTGCTGCATACAAAGCGGCATTTAAGCATTGGCATATTTCAACTACGGAACTCGAAAGTTTAAGAGCACGTCAACGTCAGTCCGATGAAGCCTTAGACTACCACAAGTTTTTACTCAACGAACTGGAACAGCTTAGCCTATCCCCTGATATGATAGCCACTCTGGAAGAAGAGGTACATGTGCTTAAAAATGCGACGGGTCTTAGGTCTGCACTTGCAGAGGTGGTTTCAATCAGCACCCAAGATGGTCTTGGTGTTCAAGACCAAATGATTGCCATTTCCCAGTTGTTGGATAAAATAGCAAACCTTGGCGCTGCATACCAATCGCTTTATGAGCGTATTTCGAGTGTACGGATTGAACTTTCCGACATCATTTCAGAAACGCAATACCTGGGCGAGTCGGTACAAGACGATCCAGCTCGTTTACAAGAACTAGAGGAATTGTTAAGTACGCTTCACCACCTGTGCCAAAAACACCATGTTTCAAACGCAGAAGGGCTTATTGAAAAACGCACATATTTGCAGCAGCTATGCGAAGGTGCCGAAGCCTTGGATGAACAGATAGAAACCCGATCCAAACAAGCAGCACTTGCTAAAACAGCTTTGGACGCTGCAGCAAAAACGCTGAGCAGCCAACGGCAGCAAGCTTGTAGCCCCCTTGCCGAGGCACTTGCCACACGCTCACGTGATCTGGGTATGGAGCATGTACAATTTTCTGTAGTGCTGAATTCCCTAGATGCGCCCACGGTCAACGGTGTTGAGGAAGCAGCACTGTTGTTCTCTGCCAACAAAGGCATCGACTTTGCGCCATTGAACAAGGTTGCTTCTGGTGGTGAACTGTCTCGCATCATGCTTGTTATCAAATCCATTGTGGCGGAAAAATCCCAACTTCCAACCTTGATTTTAGATGAAATTGACACAGGCGTGTCGGGTGAGATGGCAAAAGCCATGGGCAAGCGTATGCATGAAATGAGTCGCCATATGCAGGTGATTTCCATTACGCACTTGCCGCAAATAGCAGCTTTGGCTGATGCCCATTACAAAGTTTATAAAACAGTGGTAGGGGCATCTACACAAACATTTTTAACCCCACTTAACGAAGAACAAAGAATTGAAGAACTTGCTGAAATGCTCAGTGGAAAAGACGTAAAGGCGTCTGCCCGTGTGCATGCACGTGAGTTGCGAAACGTATAATTTAAATTACAACTATGAGTTACGGATTACTTAAAGGAAAACGAGGTATTATTTTTGGCGCACTGGACGAAAATTCCATTGCTTGGAAAACAGCAGAGCGTGTGCACGAAGAAGGTGCGACCTTTGTGTTGACAAATGCACCAATAGCCATGCGTATGGGAACCATCAACCAATTGGCTGAAAAAACAGGCTCGACCATCATCCCTGCCGATGCTACCTCCTTGGAAGATTTAGAGCATTTGGTGACCGAGTCTGTCAAAGTACTCGGAGGTAAAATAGATTTTGTATTACACTCCATTGGCATGTCTGTCAATGTGCGTAAAGGACGTTCCTATACCGATCAAAAATACGATTGGACCGCAAAGGGCTGGGATGTTTCTGCCAGTTCCTTTCACAAGGTAATGCAAGTGCTTTATAAGCAAGACGCCATGAGCGAATGGGGAAGTATTGTAGCCCTGTCCTATATGGCTGCACAGCGTGTTTTTCCAGATTATAACGACATGGCAGACAACAAGGCTTTCTTAGAGTCTATTGCGCGTAGCTTTGGATACTTCTTTGGCAGAGATAAAAAGGTTCGTGTCAATACTATTTCACAGTCGCCCACACCCACAACAGCAGGCAAAGGCGTCAAAGGATTTGATGGCTTTATTTCTTATGCAGAAAAAATGTCTCCATTGGGGAATGCCTCTGCACTTGACTGTGCCAACTATACGGTTACCCTGTTTTCGGATTTAACCCGAAAAGTAACCCTCCAAAACTTGTTTCACGACGGAGGTTTCTCCAATATGGGCGTCAGCGATGCCGTTATGCAAGTATTCGAGGACGAATAAAAAACAACCATGGCCAAACAACAGAAAAGCTATAAGGCGCGGTTTTTAGGTTCAAAGCAGGGACTTTTGTTTCTGCTTTTTGCAGCGCTTATATGGGTAATTAGCGCCTTGTCCGAAAAATACACCGCTGTTGTTCCTGTTCATGTTGAAATAGAAAACGACGCAACTGCTGTTATTTTACTGGAAAAACATTTGCGTGTAGATGCAAGTATTTCCACTTCTGGTTTTTCTATTTTATACAGACGCCTGTTTCCACCTAAGTTGGTGCTTTTTACAAATGAACTACCTGCACTAGATTTGGACAAACCCTTGTTAAGCACCCAGTATTTGGCCAACGGCTACAGACAACAATTTCCTAGCCGAAATGACCTTAATGGCTTTATCGATAGCACCATATTGCTACCACTAACCGCAGCTGTTGTAAAATCCTTTACACCCACGTTGGTAGCACCCCCTGCGTTGGCAGCGGGGTATCAATTGACGTCCCCCATACAACTCAATTTGGATCAGGTGACTGCAAGCGGAGGTAAAGAGAATTTAAAGAGCTTGGATACCGCTATTTTTAAACTCCTGAGCGATGATATTATCAAAGAAGACTTTGTGCTCAAGGCAGTCCTTTTGGATTCTATTGCTGCTTTGGCACGGTGGAATACTACCGAAATAGAAGTGCGAGGCACTGTTGATCGCTATTCAGACGTCTCTTTTATGCTGCCCATAACCATTACCAATGCGCCCAATACACTGGATATTGAATTAACGTCAACATCAGTAGCATTGAAATTCGCAGCACCCCTTTCCAGTTTAAAAACCATCAATGCGCAAGATTTTCGTGCAGAAGTGGTATATGAACAAACAACCACTGGACAATTTCCTGTGATTATCTATGGATTACCTGACAATGCCAAACAAGTTGTCATAACACCACCAACGGTTTCATATCTTATTTCCGAATGAAGCACTACGCACTTACAGGCGGTATAGGCAGTGGCAAATCAACTGTGCTTGCACTTTTCAACGAACTGGGTGTGCCCACCTTTGCAGCAGATGATTCTGCTAAAATGGCAATGGAACAGGATGCAGATATGAAAGCTAAAATCACAGCGTTATTTGGCAAAGCTTCATATGCCAAAGGCAAGCTGAACCGACCATTTATTGCAGAGCAAGTTTTTGGCAATAGCGAAAAATTACAACAACTCAATGCCATCGTGCACCCTGCAGCTCGAGCAGCTTATGCAAACTGGCAACAGGCGCAAGATACACCCTATACCGTTTATGAATTTCCACTCGTATTTGAATTGGGGGAACAAGATAGGTTTGACGGCGTTATTTTAGTTGTTAGCCCCGAGGCTTCACGCATACAGCGGGTGAAAACTAGAGATGGTGTAACGGAAGAAGCCATACGTAAGCGGATGATGCATCAATGGACCGATGAACAAAAGCAACCCTTGACCGATATGCTTATTCACAACACTACCATTGACGAAACTGCCGATCAGGTGCGCAAGCTTCACCTGCAATTGATGCGCGCTTGAACGTTTTCATAAAGGTTGTGTATTTTTACATTTCAAATAACAGCAATACCTAGTGCAAGAAATTAAACTCCATTACATTTCATTCGAATGAAAAAGCGCTTGTTTAGCATATTGATTGCACTTATGGCACTATCCCTACTTGGGATTATTGTGGTGCAAATTTTTTGGATACAAACCAATCTTTCCAATCGAGAGCGCCAGTTTTCATTGAGCGTTAACAATGCCTTGGCTGCCGTTTCAGAACAAATCAAAGAGCGTGAATTACGCGATTATATCAGTGCTACCCAAAAAATCATGGACAGTCTTGGCTCTCCGAAAGCATCCCAACTGACGGAAGTATTTCAATATATTGACCGTTCCACCATAGACAACAAAACCCTTTTGGTTTCGCGAGGTATTATTGAAGACTCCTATGGGATGTTCCCAGAGCTGTTTGATCCTGCCTCTTCTGATTCCACGCCCATACTGGATTACCGCAGTGTTAAAGCAACAACCGTTCTCGAAGAAGATGTTGAGGGAACCATCAATAGGATGTCTGCTTCTGAACGCATCCAACGTATTGAGCGTTTGTCTTCTATGGATAAGGCCAAGTACGAAAGTATCTTTATGGACATCGCAGCCACCAAGGTCATCGAAAAGCGTGTCAGCACCTTTGAGCTGGAATTGCTATTAGGACAGGAGCTTTTGCTTCGTGATATTGATGTTGGTTTTGAATTCCGTGTTTTTGAGGGCAACCGTATGTCTAGTTTGGGTACGGATCAGTTTCTTCAGAATATCAATAAAACTACTTACAGAATGCCCCTTTTTGTTGATGAAAATGGTTTAAGTAAGTATGAATTGCGTCTTATTTTTCCAGAAAAGACAGCTTTCCTAAGGTCATCTGTTTTTAGCTCTATTGCGCTTTCTGTTTTGTTTACAGTTGTTTTGATTACTGTGTTTGCTATCACCTTTTTTCAAGCCTTGAAACAAAAGAAGATTTCAGAAATAAAAACGGATTTCATCAATAATATGACGCATGAGTTTAAAACGCCCATTGCGACCATTCAGTTGGCATTAGATGCCTTGGGAACTTCGGCCATTGCCAAGCAACCCAATAAGGTTACCCAATATCTTGGCCTTATTCGTGATGAGAGCAGACGAATGAATACTCAAGTTGAGAACGTATTGCAAATTTCGAGGTTGGACAGACGTGAGTTAGAGCTTACTACCGCGCTAATCGATCCCCATACTGCGATAAAGACCGCCATTGAGCATGTGCGTCTTTTGGTAGATCAACGTGAGGGAACGCTTAATGTGTCTTTAGACCCCATGCAAATCAAACTTCCGATTTCAGAATCTCACATGACCAATGTTTGGGTCAACCTATTGGAAAATGCCATCAAATATTCGGATGACATAGTTGAAATAGATTTGACAACCAGCGTTACCAATGAAGCCTTTACAGTTACTGTAGAAGATAAAGGAATAGGAATGAGCAGCAATGTTAAGCGAAAGGTCTTTAATCGTTTTTACAGACAGGAGTCTGGCGATATTCATACCGTTAAGGGTCATGGATTGGGACTTTCTTACGTTAAGCGCATTGTTGAATTACACAATGGCACGATATATGTAAAAAGTCAACTCAAAAAAGGAAGTACTTTCACAGTGCGTTTTCCGCTTAAACACAAATTATGATTAGGGAAAAGAAAAAAGTTTTATTGGTTGAAGACGACCAAAATTTCGGGAGTATTCTTCGTGACTTTTTGGAAATCAATGACTATGATGTGACACTTGCCCGCAACGGAGTTGAAGGAGGTGAAAAATTCAATAAGGGTAGTTATGATATTTGTTTGCTGGACGTCATGATGCCTTATAAGGATGGTTTTACCCTAGCCAAGGAAATACGCACGACAGATGCTGGAGTACCCATCATCTTTTTAACAGCCAAGTCCATGAAAGACGATGTTGTTAAGGGATATAATATCGGGGCAGATGACTATTTGACCAAGCCCTTTGATTCGGATGTGCTGCTATTGAAAATGAAAGCCATGTTCCAACGCATGGAACAGCAAGTAGTCAATTTGGACAAAGCCAACCACCTCTTTACTATCGGTAGGTTTTCTTTTAATGCAAAGCTGCGCGAATTGTCTTTTGAAAATAATCCGCCTGTTAAGCTGTCTCCCAAAGAAGGCGCATTATTGCAATTGCTTGCACTTCACCTAAATGATTTGATGCCTCGAGAACTGGCGTTAAAAAAGATTTGGAAAGACGACACCTATTTTACCTCTCGCTCCATGGATGTTTATATTGCAAAACTCCGTAAGCATTTAAAGGTGGACTCAAATATTGAAATTAGCAACATCCACGGCGAAGGATTCCTTATGACAGTCTCAGCTTGATCTAGGATGAAATTTTGAAATGGCATCTTTTAGATGTCGTTGACTCATGTGAATATACCGTTCTGTAGTGGTAATGCTGGCGTGTCCCATCATATGCTGAACCAATTGAATGTCTGCTCCGTTTTCGACTAAATGTGTCGCAAACGAGTGTCGCAAGGTGTGCGGACTGATGTTTTTGTTGACGTTGGCCAATACCGCAGCCCTCTTGACAATGGTATATACCATCACTCTTGTTATGGATTTACCTCTGTTGTTTAAAAACAAAACATCTTCAAAGCCCCTTGCCGCAGGCCTGTGCCTGTACCGAGTTTCATATGCTCTAATAAGTTTTATGGTGCTGTCGGCTATGGGTGCCCAACGCAGTTTATCTCCCTTTCCCTTTACTCGTATTAGCCCTTTTTCAAAAAAGAGGTCAGAACATTTGAGCTCGGTTAATTCACTGACGCGTAGTCCACAGCTGTAAAGCAATTCCAATATGCAATGATTGCGCATGCCGTGTCTGCTGTCCTTATCTATGGATTGAATCAGTGCATCTACTTCTTCAACGGCTAGGGTGTCTGGAAATGTTTTTCGTGTTTTGGGTGTTTCTAGTAATAGCGTAGGGTTGTCTTTTCGGTAGCCTTCCAGTTCCAAATACCCAAAAAACCCCTTTAGGCCAGAAAGTATACGCGATTGGCTGGTGGGCTGCACCTCTTTTGAAAGTTGATAGACAAAATCCTTAAGGGAATCCGCATCTACATTCTGGGGTTTATTGTTGTTGTCTAAATTTTCGCAATAGCGCATAAGGCGCTTTACATCAAACTGATATCCTTCAATGGTGTTCTCAGACAGTCCTTGCTCTAAACGCAAGTAATATCCATAGTCTTCCAAAGCTTTTTCCCATTGCATACCCAAAAATACGGATTGATTGACTAGAGTTTATTAGTTTTGAGCAAAATATCATATGAAGATTACCATCATCAACGGACCAAACCTCAATTTACTTGGTAAACGCGAGCCTGAAATTTACGGATCGCAAGGTTTTGAAGGGTATTTAGAAGCGCTCAAAGCGCGCTACCCCAGTATTGATATTACTTATGTACAATCTAATATTGAAGGTGAACTAATTGATGCGCTTCACGCAGACGGCTTTTCTGGGGATGGGATTATCCTCAATGCCGGTGCTTATACGCACACCTCTGTTGGTATTGGCGATGCCATAAAAGCCATAGAAACACCAGTGGTGGAGGTGCATATTTCAAACACCTTCTCTCGTGAAGATTTTCGTCACACTTCTTATATCACACCCAATGCTACGGGCTTAATTCTCGGTTTTGGCTTAGATGTGTACCGCTTGGCAATTGAAAGTTTTACTGTCAAATAATTATACCGGACGGTGACGGTTTCCTTTTGAAAGGGATCTGTGAATAAACCAATCCACCAACTTATCCGGCAGGTAGTTTGCCACTATTTTGAATACAAACGCATTCTTGTGAACGATATAGCGTGTTTTGGGGTGCTTTTTGGTTATGCATTTTAGGATAACATTTGACGTGCGGGTTACAGGCAGGGCATTTTTCTCTGTGTTTTCAATCATTTTATCAGCTTTTTTCAAGATGTCGTAGTAGTCTGTATCAGCAAATTGGGCCATGCTGTTTAGGTTCTTGCCCCAAATCTTTGTCTTAATGGGTCCTGGTTCTATGGCCACCACTTTTATGCCATAACGCCGTAACTCTCTTCTGTAAACGTCTGTCATGCTTTCCAAGGCGTGTTTGGAGATTGAATAAACGCCGTTGAAAGGAGAGCTGAACAATCCAGAGATAGAACTGATGTTAATAATTCTTCCAGGAGTTCCCTTAAAATCAGGTGAAGTGCCAAGTAGGGGTAAGAACGTATTGGTGATACGTCGCACAGACTTTAGGTTGATATCCATCTGTTTTTCAAAATCTGCTTCTGTGACAAATTGCAACGGGCCGGGTACAGCAATGCCTGCATTGTTGATGAGTGCATCTATACGATCACATGTTTCAAAAACAACCTTAGCTGCTTGGTTTACCGCATTCTGATCCTGTACATCAAAAATAAGTGGGGTAAAACGCTGGGGGTATGTTTCGGTAAGTGATTTGGCATCTGCTTCTTTGCGCACACTTCCATAAATATGATAACCTTTTTGGTGCAGCAGGCGTAGGGCATCTCGTCCAATTCCTGTGGAAACTCCTGTGATTACAATATGTTTACCCATTTTCAAGTCTTTGAATTATGCTGCAAAATAATGATTAGCCATTTAAAATTTGCTTTACATGGTGTTCTAAATGCTCTAAATAGTCATTGATTAGAAAAAGTAGATTTGTTGTTTTCTGGTTAGGTAACCTGGCATTAATCTGCAAGGTTTTTTCTGTCTGTTGCCTTATAACATGTATGATCTGTCTGTTTAGACCTACCCACAACATGGTAAGATCTTTTGGTTCAGCACCTTGATAATCATTAATCAAAACCAAATCATTTTGTTCATAATCAACAACCTGATATATTTTTGGTTTTACATGAATTTCGGTAAACCGCCTTAAGTTATATGTTGCAGAATCAATTAAATGGCCTAAAATCTCTTTTTTAGACCACTGTGTTGGCTTTGGTTTTTCAGCTAATTTTTGCCGGCCTGTTCTAATCAAATAATCTTCTCCAACTGAAATGAGTTGATTAAGTCGTGATACAGTGCAGTTTATTGAAGTAGGTTTTTTGGGTTAATATTTTGAAAATTACAAATAATAAAAAAGCAGCCAAAAGGCTGCTTTTGATTTTTTCTAGAGGTGTATTACCTCGTCATAGGCATCTGCGACGGCCTCCATCATGGCCTCACTCATGGTCGGGTGCGGATGCACTGTCTTGAGGACTTCATGCCCAGTGGTTTCTAATTTCCGTCCCAATACCGCTTCGGCTATCATGTCGGTTACACCGGCGCCAATCATGTGGCAGCCCAGCCATTCGCCATATTTGGCATCAAAAATAACCTTGATGAATCCTTCTGCTGTGCCACTTGCTTGGGCTTTTCCAGAAGCTGAAAAGGGAAACTTTCCAACTTTGATATCAAGTCCTTGTTCTTTTGCTTGAGCTTCGGTTAGTCCAACGGAAGCAATTTCTGGGCTGCTATAGGTACATCCGGGAATATTCCCGTAATCTAAGGGCTCAACGTGCTGCCCTGCAATTTTCTCTACACACAAGATTCCTTCAGCTGAAGCAACATGTGCCAATGCCTGCCCTGCGGTAATATCCCCAATGGCATAATACCCCGGAATATTGGTTTGATAAAAATCGTTTACCAAAATTTTATCTCTATCCGTAGCAATGCCAATCGTTTCAAGACCAATATTTTCGATATTTGTTTTAATACCTACTGCAGAAAGTACCACGTCTGCTTCCAGTACTTCTTCGCCTTTTTTTGTTTTAACCTTTGCTTTTACGCCTTTACCACTAGTATCCACTGAAGTGACTTCCGCGCTGGTCATGACTTTGATACCGCTCTTTTTAAACGAACGTTCCATTTGTTTTGAGATTTCCTCATCTTCAACAGGAACTATACGCGGTTGGTATTCAATTAGGGTTACTTCTGTCCCCATTGCGTTGTAGAAATATGCAAATTCTACTCCAATGGCACCTGACCCTACAACGATAAGTTTTTTAGGTTGTTTTTCAAGTGTCATCGCTTTTCGATATCCAATGACCTTTTCATCATCTTGTGGAAGGCTGGGTAATTCACGTGAGCGTGCTCCCGTGGCAATGATGATGTTTTGAGCAGATAGCTCTTGTTCGCTGCCATCCTCAGCTTTTACGTGTATTTTTTTGCCGGGTAGTAGTGAGCCATACCCCATAATAACGTCAATCTTGTTCTTTTTTAACAAAAACTGAACACCCTTACTCATGGTATCCGCCACAGATCGACTACGATTAACAACCGCATCAAAATCTTTGTCGTATTCTTTTACTTTTAGTCCGTAATCTTCGGCATGTTTTAGGTATTCAAAAACTTGCGCAGATTTGATAAGTGCTTTGGTAGGAATACAGCCCCAATTCAGGCATACGCCTCCAAGACTTTCTTTTTCAACGATTGCTGTTTTAAGCCCTAATTGCGAAGCGCGGATTGCGGTAACATATCCTCCGGGTCCACTTCCTAAAACAATGATGTCGTATTTGCTCATATGGTAAAGTTTCGGTAAAAATACGAAACAGATGGTTATTCCTTGCCTTTGTCATCAGATTTAAAATCGATGGATACGGAATTGACGCAATAGCGTAGCCCAGTGCCTGTTGGACCATCGTTAAAAACGTGACCAAGGTGTCCATCACAACTGTTACAAATGATTTCGGTACGCACCATACCATGGGTGGTATCTTTCTCATACCTAACCTTTCCTTCAATGGCTGAATCAAAACTAGGCCATCCGCAATCGCTCTTAAACTTTGAGCTACTCGCAAAGAGGGGTTCTTTACAAGCATAACAGCTATAGGTGCCTTCGTCAAAGTGAAGGTTGTATTCGCCTGTGTGGGGATATTCTGTTCCTTTTTGGCGTAGTATTCTAAAGGCCTCTGGGTTTAGTTTGTCTTTCCAGTATGCGTCTGTTTTTTTCATGTCTTGAACGGTTTCTGTTCCTTTTTGTTTTGTAGGTTCTTGTGTGCACGCTTGTAGCGAAAAAACGAGGCACAAAAATAGGGGATATGCTAGTGCTTTCATGATGCTTGAATAAATGATAGTACTTTATGGATAACCTCTTCATCTCGTAGAATCCTGTGGTGTCCAAGTCCTTTGGTAACCATCAAGGTGGCGTTGGGATGCTGTTTGTGTATGTTTACAGCACAACTTACGTCAATATCGAGGTCATCTTCGTCGTGAATAATCAGCGTTGGCGTTTGCTGTTGGCGAACGACATAACTCGCATCATATTCATTGATGTTGATGTTGTATTTGTCTTGAAAATATGTCTTCATACGTTCCGATGTTTTGGGCTTTAATCCTACCGACATGATGAAATTATCAAAAATCGTGCGCATTTGGTCTCCAGAACCAATGGTAATGATTTTTTTAGCATTTGAAGCCTGTTCACAATACTTTAAAATAGCCATACTGCCGAGCGAGTGCCCGATGTAAACATCAAATTCGTCGTAATGATTGTTTAGTGCCTTTATGGCGGCACCCCATTGAAGCATATTGGTAATTTTACCTGTGGATTTGCCATGTGCGGGTGCATCAAATGAAATCACGTGACAGCCTTTTTTGTATAGGCTTTCTGCGATAGCATAGAGTTGTGTGCCCCTGCCGCTCCATCCGTGGACCAGCAGTACCTTTTCACCTTTGTTTTTCCATTCAAAGCACATAATGGTTTCGTTGATTTCTGGAACAGCAACCCATGCTTGGTGGCAATGTACCAAGGCTTTTCGTTCTTTTTCGGGTAATTTAAACTTGAGGGGTTTTGAAAATATGTGTGCTGCAACACGCATGCCCAGTTCAGGAGATATACCTTCAATTAACCTGAGCGATTGCTTCAACCAACGGGATACGGCTATACCTTGTTTGAGCTTTTTTTTCTTTTTCATTACACAAAGTTAAGCTTATCCTTTTTTATGTCTTGAAACATTTTTGTTTATTTGAGGAAACAAAGCATATGCCATCACACAAAAAAGGGGACAAACGTCTTTTACGCGCTTGGGCCTCATACGATTGGGCAAATTCCGTTTATTTCCTTGTTATTTCTTCGGCTATTTTCCCACTCTACTATGGATATATATGCGCTGATGAAACGCATTTAGAAGTGTTTGGCATGTCGTTTAAAAATACAGCGCTTATCAGTTATGTAACGGCCCTAGCTTTTATGTTTATTGCGATTTGGTCTCCTATTCTCTCTGGTATTGCCGATTATATGGGCAACAAGAAACGGTTTATGCAGTTTTATTGTTACTTGGGCTCCGCAGCCTGTATTGGTTTGTATTGGTTTGAAATTGACAACCTTTTATGGGGTTTGTTTTTTTATTTTTTAGCACTTGTTGGCGCTTGGTCAAGTTTGGTTTTTTACAATTCTTACCTTCCTGATATTGCCTACCCCGAACAGCACAACAAAATCAGTGCGCGAGGTTTTGCGTTGGGCTACATTGGAAGTGTATTGTTGCTACTCATTAACCTATTTATGGTGTTAAAACCAGAATGGTTCAACATTTCTGGTGAAAGCGGAGCGGCTTCCCTGAAAGCCATGCGCTATTCCTTTGTGATGGTAGGAATATGGTGGTTTGGATTTAGCCATATTGCTTTTTACCACTTACCACGTGGCTTTAAAGACAAGGTATACACCAAAGACATTTTCTTCAATGGTTATCGTGAGCTTAAAATTGTTTGGAAGAGCCTTCGCAACCTCACACAATTAAAACGTTATTTGGGTGCTTTTTTTGTGTTTAGCATGGCTTTGCAAACGGTAATGATAGTGGCTGCATATTTTGGCGAGCAAGAAATTTCTTGGTCAGGTCAAGAGAAAACCATGGGGCTTATCATCAGTATTTTACTCATTCAAATCATTGCTATTTTCGGTGCATTGCTTTCCTCTAAGCTCGCTAATAAATGGGGCAATATCAAAACACTTATATTGCTAAATGGTATTTGGGTAGCCTTGTGTATAAGTGCTTATTTTATCTATGAACCCATTGAGTTTTATTTTGTTGCTGCTTTTGTAGGTCTTTGTATGGGCGGCATACAATCCGTAGCCCGCTCAACCTATTCTCAAATGATACCAGAAACGCTTGACACCACGTCTTATTTCAGTTTCTACGACGTCGCAGAAAAGGTGGGTATTGTTATTGGCATGTTGATGTATGGCACCATAGACCAAATAACAGGTAGCATGCGAAATGCCATCTTGTTTTTTGTGCTCTTTTTCTTTGTTGGAGCTGTATTGTTATTTCGCCTCTATCGCAAGGACAAAAACCTGGCTGTAAATTAGTATTTGCTGACACTGCCTGAGCCTACAACTTTCTTGTTTATCGTAGCTACATCTCTGTTTACGTGAACGTCTCCAGAGCCTACAATTTTAACCGTCAGTAGGTTTTCGCATACGCTGTAATATCGCCAGATCCTGTTACATGTGCTGTTACGTTATTGGCATTTAATGACTTGGCATCGATATCGCCCGACCCTGTTACTGAGGCATCAAGTTCATCTGCTTTTCCACTAAGATCAATATCACCAGAGCCTGAAATAATAGCCTTAATTGCTGTCGCATCGGCAGCCACTTTCATGTCGCCAGAGCCATTAATACTTAGTTTTAGTTTTGCTGCTTTTAAAGTTAGATTACCAGTTACTTCACCTGAGCCGTTTATTGATATTTTGCTTATTTCTTCAACGGGAATCTCAATGTGAATGCCCTTTTTCCAAGAGGGCCTAAGGTTAACATGGTCTTTGGTTTTGATGCGTAGCTTACCGTTGTTGTTGGTCACCTCAATGTTTTCCAAGATATTTTCCTCTGCTTTGAGCGTAATGCTTCCTTCGCTTCCTTCTACGAGGCTAACGTCCATGCTGCCATTAACGCTAATAATATCATATGGGTCAAAGGCACGAATTTCTGTTGTTACTTTTCCGTTTCCTTTTATTGTTTTGTTCCATTGTGCATTGGTACAGCCAATAAAAACAGTAGTAATGAACTTAATAGTAGGTGTGTTGTTTTCATGATTTTGTTTGGGTTTGGATTTAAATAACGACTTTTGAAGCTAAATGTTACAATGGCACAGAGTTTGAAAATATAAGTGTATCATATAAAACCAGCTGTTTTCAGGGTTTTTGATTTAAAATCGGACAAAATGGCACTCACATATTTTTATGTCTCAAAATAAAATTTTGTCTTTAGACACCCTTTTGCCTCAAGATTTGGAAGATGAAGCGGATTTGATTCCATTGATGACTTCAGACGATGAGGAAGCCATGCTCAAAGAACCACTTCCAGAAGAGCTGCCCATACTTCCATTAAAAAACACGGTATTGTTTCCCGGTGTGGTGATTCCCATTACTGCCAGTAGAGACCGCTCTGTCAAGCTTATTAAAGAAGTAAATAAGGGAAGTAAATTGCTTGGCGTAATTGCCCAACAGAATGGCGATACGAAATCTCCTTCTCCTAGCGATTTATTTCAAAAGGGAACACTTGCAAAAGTTTTAAGGGTACTTAAAATGCCCGATGGCAACACTACCGTTATTTTGCAAGGAAAGAAACGATTTGAAACTGCTGCCTACACCCGTGAGCATCCTTTTCTAAAGGCTGAAATCAAAGGCTTGGAGGAGGTACGACCAGATCAAGGCGATCCCAATTTTGATGCAATCATCGATTCTATTCGCGATTTGGCATTAAAGATTATTGCACAAAATCCCGAAATACCAACAGAGGCATCCTTTGCAATTAAAAACATTCAGAGCAATTCGTTCTTGGTGAATTTTGTTTCCTCCAACATGAATATGTCCGTTGCCGAAAAGCAAGAAATATTGGAAATAGACCAACTGGAGCAACGCGCCTTGTTGTGTTTAAAGAAAATGAATGTTGAGTACCAAAAGCTTTCCCTCAAAAACGATATTCAAAGTAAAGTACGTACAGATTTAGATCAGCAACAGCGTGAATATTTCTTGCACCAACAGATGAAAACCATTCAGGAAGAGTTGGGAGGCGTGTCTTATGATGAGGAGGTACACGAGATGCGCAACCGTGCCAAGACGAAGGCTTGGGGCGATAAAGTATCCAAGCATTTTAACAAAGAACTGGCCAAGCTTGAACGCATGAACCCCCAGGTGGCTGAATATTCCGTACAACGCAACTATTTAGACTTGTATTTGGATCTCCCTTGGAATACCTATTCTGAGGATTCCTTTGATTTGGATCGCGCACAGAAAATTTTAGACCGTGACCACTTTGGTTTGGACAAGGTCAAACAACGTATTATTGAGCATCTGGCGGTACTTAAGTTACGTAACGATATGAAGTCGCCCATTATTTGTTTGGTAGGCCCACCTGGTGTGGGGAAGACCTCATTAGGTAAATCCGTCGCTGAAGCCTTGGGCAGAAAATATGTGCGTATGTCTTTAGGTGGTATGCGCGATGAAGCTGAAATACGCGGACACCGCAAGACCTATATTGGCGCTATGCCGGGTAGGGTAGTGCAAAACATAAAAAAGGCCACTACTTCCAACCCTGTATTTGTACTTGATGAGCTAGACAAGCTTGCTGAAAGTGCACATGGCGATCCATCTTCGGCCATGCTAGAAGTATTGGACCCAGAGCAAAACACTACTTTTTACGATAACTACTTAGAAACAGGCTATGACCTCTCTAAGGTGATGTTTATTGCTACGGCAAACGGACTTTCGTCCATACAGCCCGCATTGCGTGACCGTATGGAAATTATAGAAGTATCGGGTTATACAGTTGAGGAAAAAGTACAGATTGGATTGCGCTATTTATTGCCAAAACAACTCAAGGAACACGGGCTTAACAAATCGGCGGTAAAACTGCCCAAAGCAACTATGCAGCGCATCGTAGCTGGATACACACGTGAGTCGGGAGTAAGAGGTCTTGAAA
>ERZ802830.778-NODE-778-length-31292-cov-24.3857_pt1 | contig 31292 bp, 28 predicted proteins | sample MGYA00345654_ERZ802830 | MGnify/ENA primary metagenome ERZ802830 (study PRJEB30503, sample SAMEA104212375) | marine metagenome | biome: Westerlies Biome; feature: [SRF] surface water layer (ENVO:00010504) within the epipelagic zone...; material: water... | reverse complement strand
AAGCCCACGTTGTTACTTTCGGCAAAATCTGCCAATCCAACAAAATCACTTACAGACAGTGAAACATTTTCTAGGTTATGCTCCATATCAGTACCGGCATTGCCAGGAGCAACATAAACCTTAGTTACCCTTGAGGATTTTGAAGCTTTCCATGCCAGGGCATGCTCACGCCCACCAGAGCCAATAACCAGAACATTCATCGCAAAAATTCCAAGTAATTATCTTCGTTGAATCATAACAGATTGAGTCTAGAAATGAGCACAAAAGCTACTGGAGCGACAAGCCATACACATGATAGGGTGGTAGAGAGTAGGAACTAAACATCAGAGTAGATCGTAAGGACAAAGTATTTTTTTATTGGGAGTTTAATTTATCACTAACTCAGCAGTTGACAAAAATCCAATCATTTTGTGGTTTCGGCAAGACCTTAGGCTAGCAGATAATCCAGCACTGACTGCAGCCTGTGAGAGGGGAGAAATTTTTCCTGTTTATATTCTTGATGATGTTGCCGCAGGAGCATGGAAAATGGGTGGAGCTAGCCGCTGGTGGTTGCATCACGCCCTTGAAGATTTAAATTCCTCTTTGGATGGCAACTTAAATCTCTTTAAAGGCGACGCAAGCAAGGTACTTCCTGACTTAGCCGCTAAAATTGGTGCTTCTGCTATATACTGGAATCGATGCTATGAGCCTTGGCGCATTTCTCGAGACGCTGAAATCAAAATAGTAATGAGAGAGCATGGTTTAGACGTTAAGAGTTTTTGTGGATCTCTTTTGTGGGAGCCGTGGGAGGTTCTTAAAAAAGATTCAACGCCATATAAGGTTTATACACCCTATTATCGTCGAGGCTGCTTGTCTTTGCCATCTCCAAGAAGACCTCTAAGTGCGCCTAAAAACATCCAAATTTCTGAAAAAAGTAAACACTCACTTACTTTGGAAGAACTTTATTTAAAGCCCATTATTAAATGGGATGAGAAAATTACTAACCGATGGACCGTGAGTGAAAAAGCTGCTCAGCAGCGACTTGATGAATTCGTACTTGATGAACTACAAGACTACCGTGATGGTAGAAATTTTCCCGACAAGGCTAATGTTTCTCGACTGTCCCCTTACCTGCATTTTGGACAGATTTCCCCAAATACAGCTTGGTACCGCGCGCTAGATGCTAGCGCCTTGATCGCAAATGAAAAGAGTTTGGATACCTTTTTGAGTGAGCTGGGCTGGCGCGAATTCTCTTATTATTTGCTTTACCACTTTCCTCATTTGCCGCATAAGAATTTACAATCAAAGTTCGATGCGTTTCCTTGGCCTAAAACGCAAGCTTCTATTCTTAGATTATGGAAAAGCGGTAAAACTGGATACCCACTGGTTGATGCGGGTATGCGAGAGCTGTATTCCACAGGTTACATGCATAATCGAGTACGGATGGTAGTTGGCTCTTTCTTGGTTAAAAACCTTCTCATTCATTGGCATGAGGGCGAATCTTGGTTTTGGGATTGCCTAGTGGATGCAGATTTAGCGAGTAACAGTGCAGGCTGGCAGTGGATCGCTGGCTGTGGCGCTGATGCTGCGCCGTACTTTCGAATTTTTAATCCGATTACTCAAAGCGAAAAATTCGATAAGCAGGGTAATTATATTCGGCGTTACGTCCCAGAGCTTGCTAATATGCCAGACAAATTTATACATGCCCCTTGGCTAGCGCCTGAGCACATTTTAAAAGAGGCGGGTATTGAAATTGATGTTAATTATCCAGCTCCTGTGGTGGATATTAAAATGTCCAGAGCTCTGGCGTTAGAGGCATTCGCTCAGACAAAGACATAAAATTAAGTCTTTGAAATTACTGCTAGGTGAAAGGAGATAATCATGTATTTTGGCAGTGACAATCAGACTGGTGCATCTTCCAAGGTGATGGAAATGCTGGCGCAAGCCAACAGCGAATACACCCACGGATACGGTGATGATCAGTGGACATATCAAGCTACCGACAATCTCAAAACACTGTTCGAATGTGACTTAGATGTGTTTTTTGTCGCGACTGGAACTGCAGCAAATTCATTGGCATTGTCCTGCTTGGCTCAGCCATGGGAAGCTATTCTCTGTCACAGCTCGGCTCATATCATCGTCGATGAATCAACAGCACCCGAATTTTTCACAGGTGGTTCGCGCATGTTGCCGCTAGCTGGGGGCGAAGGAAAAATGACGCCAACACACTTACAGAATTATTTTAAAAATGCAGGCTCTGACTATCCCCATAACGTTTGTGCGAGGGCCCTTAGCGTTACTCAAATTAGTGAATCCGGTCTAGTGTACTCCACCAATGAAATAGGTGAGCTGAGCCACATTGCAAAGCAGCAAGGACTAAGTGTTCATATGGATGGCGCAAGATTTGCCAACGCGATTGCTTCCCTTGGATGTACTCCGGCAGAAATGACATGGAAAGCTGGAGTGGATGTGCTTTGTCTAGGAGCAACTAAGTGCGGAGCCTTGAGTCTTGAGGCAGTAGTATTTTTCAATAAACATCTATCGAAGGGTTTTACTCAACGACGAAAGCGGTCCGGTCATCTGTTGTCAAAGGGACGTCTATTTGGTGCGCAGATGGTTGGTTGGCTGAAAGATAGCCACTGGCTTGACCTCGCTACCCATGCCAATCAACAGGCAAAAAAGCTTAGCGACGCCCTAGTGGCTATTGATCAGATAGAGTTAGCTTGGCCGGTCCAAGCGAATGAGCTGTTTGTAATTATGCCTAAGGGTTTGGCAACACACTTGCAATCGGCAGGCGCTGAGTTTTACGAATGGTCTGAGAACACACTTCCAGAAACAATCAAATTGGCCAACGGACAAACCTATGTGCGTCTGGTTACTTCATTTTCAACTCAAGATAGCCAGTGTGAGCTCTTTATCGAAAACATTACCGACTATTTTGAAAATCAGGATCGTTAGATGCTCCAATTTACATATGGTCATGGTCCCTGATCATTGTGATACCACTCTAATTTCTGCTTTTAGCAATGCCACATTGGCTATCGTGCCCTGTTGGGGAATATTGTTAATTTAATAGTTACGCCTATACTTAGTCTCCAATAAGAATTGATATGGAGGAGAATGTGTCTATGAGTATTTGGAAAACATCTATTGAAGAAACAGAAACGCAGTTGTCGGGTCCATTTAGGGCACCTCAACAAATGCTCGCAGAACAAGAATATGATGGCCACCTATCTATTCATGATGATAGCCAAGCAGAATCGCTTGGGTTTAAAGGCGCTCCAATTGAAGGGCCAACGCATTTTTCTCAATTCGATCCACTGCTACATAAACTATGGGGAGATGATTGGTTTAGATTCGGCTGTATCAGCACTCATTTTAAAGCGATGGTCATCGAGGGGGAAAGCGTAAAAGCATATGCTGAGAGGTCGAATACTGATTACAAAACTGCAAGAATATGGGTTGTCAAAGAAGATGGCGAAGTAGTTCTGGAGGGAAGTGCTAGCCTTGGCCCTGATCATCCTGAGAGCCATGTAGAAAAAATTTTAGCATCTCGACCAACTGCTGAAAATCTGGTGATCTTAGAGCATGCGAAAATTGGAGATCGCTCACCTCCTGAGAAAGGTATCAGAATAGACTTCAATCAAAACCTTGGGAAAAATTATCCTTTTACTCTAAATCAAAAGTTAAAAAAAATCACAGAGTGCTGCAATTGGTATCTTCCCGTGCATGCTACGAGCTCTCCATGGGGAAGACCAATCGTGCCATTTGAAATGATAAACCCATTGGTAAGTTATTCACGGTCACTTCTTCCGAGAGCAAAGCAACCGTCCATAGGTTTATTCGCTGATCTACAAGTAAAGTTAATAAATGGACCAATATTGGTGAATGAAGAATATATTTTGGAGCGCGAGATTGTAGGTCTTGGTGAGAGTCGAAGAACCGAATCAATGTGGATAAAAACATCAATTTTCTCATCTAAAAATTCTGAGCTGGTTGGTACAGTACTTTTAAACAATGCCGTTCTGAAAGATTCATTCACTAATTATGAGGCAGAAAAGAAGTTATTAAATAAGACTGATGTTTAGGTTTTTTTCAGCTCCTATAACAACTTAATAACATCAGTCCCTGATTCTGTAGGTCCTCTTCCTTGTACTTTTAATTTGATATCATGTGCTAAGCGCACAATAGTCAAAGCATAGCCTCTTGAGACGTGGTTTTTTTAAAGGTGGGACTTTAGTCATGTATAGGTTGATAAAAACGGTCATTTTGATCACTTTGTTGTTCTCCTCGCAGTTGCTGTGGTCAATGGAGTTGGCTCACTTAGAACGCCTCATTGAAGAGCATGCGCTTAAAAATGATGCAGAAATGGCGCCAGCGGAAATTAAAAAGATAGCGCGGTATTTGGACGCTAAAAATAATCCTGACTTTTACGCAGAGACGATTCAAAAATTTCTTGCTGGGGATAAGCTAGCAAAGCCAAAAAAGGGTCTCATTCTCTTTGTTGGAAGTTCAAGTATTCGCTTGTGGAATACATTGGCAGACGACATGAGTCCCATGCAGGTTATTAACCGAGGTTTTGGTGGTGCCTATATTCGGCATATTAATTATCATTTTGATGATGTTGTGAGCCGATATAAACCCCGAGCGGTAGTTTTCTTTTGCGGGACCAATGACATCGCGGGTCTGCATAGTCCCGAGAGTGTTTTTGCAGATTTTCTTCGCTTTTACGCTATGTCGAGGGAAGCACTACCACAAACAAAAATTTTCGTTATTGGTATTAAGCCGACGGTCTCTCGAGCCTATTTGAGGAAAGAAGAACAAGACTTTAATGCCAGGATTGCATCATTGGCAGGTACTGAAAAAGGGCTATTTTATATAGACATCTGGGACAGCATGCTGAATTCCGATGGAAGCGCCAATCCTGCCTTGTTTATTGAGGATGGTTTGCATCTAAACGCTGCGGGTTATGCATTATGGAAGCGTCTTACCAAGCCGATTTTAGAGGCGAATCTTTAGTGTCCCTCACTCCTATTGTTGAGTGCAAAATGCTGCACACAGTGCAGGAAGCCCTTGAAAATATCCCTGCCACTTTGCAGCGGCTTTATGTCGAAAAAATCTGGGTAAGCAGCTACTCAAAATAGACTCATAGAAACAACCTTGAGCTTTTCAGTGGATCAGTTCGCCTGACAGGGTTGGGCCGCAGGCAAGTACGAATAACCTCAGCTTGCTAGCCTTTGCAAAGTTGGCTACTAATGCTTTTGCCAGTGACGTCAAACTGATCAATATGTCGTTTTTAAAAAAGAGGTTAGTTTGTTTTGATCGTTAATTAGTCTTTTGAAATTGCCGCGATACAATAAAGTCCCACTGACACTGATGGACCAACACCTAGCGCAAATATTATAGTACCAACACCAATGGTTCCTCCTAGCGACCAGCCAAGGGTAATAACAGTTACTTCCAAGAAGGCTCTCACCCAAGCAATAGCCAGACCGGTTAATCTTTGGCAGCCCGTCATCAGTCCATCTCTGGGACCGGGGCCGAGGTTTGCAATCAAATAAATACCGCTTCCAAACCCAACAAGAAGAGTCCCAAAAATGGCCTGAACCACACTCAAAAAGTAACTTTCTGGGTGGGGAAGGTAAGGTAGAGACCATGTGATGGCGGAGGCAATGATAACTACATTTAATATTGTTCCAATTCCAGCACTTTGTTTTAACGGAAACCAAAGTAATAAAACGCTAAGACTTATAAGGAAGGTAAGAAGTCCAATTCCTAAACCAGTTTTTATCGATAGCCCCTCAGCCAGAACCGTCCACGGACTCATTCCAACTGATGCGGTGATAATTAATGACTCCCCTAAGCCGAATAATGCCAAGCCAATGCATAGCATAAAAACAGTCTGAAACTTGGGGGCTAAATTTAATGGCCTATCTGAACTCCATCGAGTTGTTGGAACAGATTTTATTGAAAAAATTTCCATAGCCAGCTTTATTTAATTCTGAATCTTATATTTTAAGGTAAGGTTAAAAAAATAACTTACTTTTATTTGAATAGCGCGACGTTTATCGATTATCTAACACTCGCGTGTGAGCATAAAAAATAGCTGTGAGTAGATTTTTTACCATTCACATAAAAGTTTGTTATTATTCATAAACGAATAAATATTAAGGTCAAACCTAAAAATATGATTAAAAGGAGAAATTATGAAAAACATTGTTAGCAATATCACAACTTTATGCTGCGTCATGCTTCTCGCAAGCTGTGCCCAGGACCAAGAATCTTCAGGGAAAAGTATTCAGACTACAGAAGCAGATTGGGACTCGGATGGAGTGGCCTTTGCAGAATTTTTAATGTGCACAAAAGGATCAGATTTTTCTAGGGCCAATCTTGAAGAAATGTCAGACGCGTTTGGGCAACTTGCTTTATCTGAAGGTCTTATGTGGTCAGGTGGTTATGCACCAGTTGAAGATCCAGTTGATAATCCAGGGGGATTGTATTGGGAAAATAATTGGACCTCTGAGGCGGCAGCAAAAACTGCCTGGGAGGGGTGGTCAACTAACGAGGAAGCAAGGGCATGGAGTGATAAATATTCAAATGTATTTGTTTGTGATGAGACTCAAGCCTTTCGTTATGAAGGATACTTTCAGGCTCCCGAGAGTTCCTCACTTAAAGATTGGGATTCCTTTGTAGCAGCAGAAATATCTTGTGAATATAACGAGGGGAAATCCTTTGTAGATCTGGAAAGAAATATTAAAGAGTTTAGAGCATGGTTGATGGCAAATGGGACAGAAGATGAGTTCTCATTTGGTGCCTATGTTCCTACTGGAGAGGATAGCGCTGACTTTTGGTGGTATAACTGGCAAGCCGATTTTGATGCAATGCAAAGGGGAAATGATAATTGGAGGGCGAAGGGAGCGGAGATGCAAGCGAAATTTGATGAGACAGCTACCTGCGCTGAGCCCACACCTTATAACGGAATGGAATTCTACAGAGCAGCGGCTGCCAGTTAAATTCGGAGAGTCCAACATTCTTTGACTACGTATTTCAATTATAAACCCCTGTTTATGCAGGGGTTTTTTTTCTTGCTTAAACACACTTAACCTTATAAATTAACTCCGAACAAAAAGAGTTTAATATCTTTTGAGGGATAACTATGGAAGCTTCATCAGGAATGGTTACTGATGCCAGTAAGATAATAGCCATCGAGCCTGAGGTGATTGCATTCTTTGATCATGGGAGTAATACCTTTTCCTATGTCGCTCGTGATCCCCTATCTCAAACTTGTGCGGTCATTGATTCAGTTCTCGATTTTGACTATTCATCAGGCACTATTAGTTACGATAGTGCGGACGCAATTATTAAATACATTCAACATCATAATTTGAAAGTAGAGTGGCATATTGAGACTCATGTTCATGCAGATCATCTTTCAGCTGGACCCTACTTGCAGAAGCAGCTGGGAGGAAAGTTGGCAATCGGCGAGCATATTGTCACCGTCCAGGAAACCTTTGGGAAAATCTTCAATGAGGGAACTGATTTTCAACGAGACGCCAGTCAGTTTGATCATCTTTTTAAAGATGGAGAAACCTATCAAATAGGTAAATTACAAGCTAAAACAATTCATACGCCCGGCCATACACCAGCCTGTATGGTTCATGTTATTGGAAAGTCAGCTTTCGTTGGGGATACTATTTTTATGCCCGATAGTGGAACTGCTCGAGCAGACTTCCCCGGTGGCAGTGCAAAACAGCTGTATCAATCTGCTCAAAAGATCTTGAAACTAGCGTCTGATACTAAACTTTATATATGTCACGATTATGGTGGAGAGGGGAGAGAGGTAAGTTATCAGACTACCGTTGCAGAGCAGCGTCGGGAAAATGTGCATGTGGGTAAAGATATCTCAGAAAATCAGTTCGTTGCAGTCAGAGAAAAACGAGACAGCACATTGAGTACCCCTCGATTAATGATTCCTGCTATTCAGGTCAATATGCGCGCCGGGCATTTTCCAAAAGCCCACGAAAATGGAGTGGTCTATTTAAAACTTCCAATTAATAGTTTGTAAAAATAAGAGGTTAAAAATAAGAATTATGGAAACAAACAACTCAAATGGATCAAAAGAATTTGAAGATAGCATATCTGGGAGTCAGACTTCAGCTCAAGCAAATTTGCCCTTCGATATAGTTATAGTAGGAGCTGGATCAGGAGGCGTAGCAGTTTCCTCTAGCCTCTTAAAGAGAAATGGCAATCTGCGCATTGCGTTGGTGGATCCCGCTACTAAGCACTACTACCAACCTGGTTGGACGATGGTTGGGGGAGGAGTATTTAGTGCTAAATCGACTGAGCGAGAGACTCATAAATTACTTGATAAGCGAGTCAGCCAGATACATCAGTTTGTTTCAAAGGTGGAGCCTGATGCTAACTCAGTCATTTTGCAAGATGGCTCCGTTGTGAGTTATGACCAGTTGGTTATGTCTCCTGGGTTGACTCTAAATTGGGGTGCTATTGAAGGGCTAGAGGATACATTGGGGAAAAACGGAGTTACGTCAAATTATCGTTATGACTTGGCTCCTTATACTTGGGAACTGGTGCAAAACACCAAGCATGGTAAAGCAATTTTTACTCAGCCTCCAATGCCCATTAAATGCGCTGGTGCTCCTCAAAAAGCTCTCTATCTCTCTGCAGATCATTGGTTAAAAAACCAGTGTCTGGATAATATTGACATAGAGTTCTGTAATGCAGGCGGAGTATTGTTTGGAGTTCCAGCTTACGTCAGTGGTTTGCAGTCATACATGGATAAATATGGTGTTAGCCTCAGCTACAACCATAATCTAATAAAGGTAGATGGCGAAGCTAAGAAGGCTTGGTTTAATTTGACTGATGCTGAGGGAAACAAATCTGAAATCTGTAAAGACTTTGATATGTTGCATGTTTGTCCAGTCCAGCAGCCCCCAGCATTTATATCTGAGAGCGGTCTTTCTGATCAAGCTGGCTGGTTGTCTGTTGACCCTTTTAGTCTTCAACACACTCAATATGAAAACATTTGGGGTTTAGGAGACGTTATGAACACTACTAATGCCAAGACGATGGCGGCGGTGCGTAAGCAGGTACCAGTGGTGGCAAAAAATATTATTTCTGCTCGAGCAGGTCAAGCTCCAAGTGCTAAGTATGACGGCTATGGTTCATGCCCACTAACGGTAGAGCGCGGTAAGATTATTTTGGCAGAGTTCTGCTACGGTGGTCGCGTAGCGCCTAGCTTCCCTGACTGGCTAAATGTCGGAACCAAGCCAACTAAATTAGCTTGGTGGCTCAAAAGCGTGGCTCTTCCTTTTGTATACTGGAACATGATGCTTAAGGGCCGAGAATTAATGACTAACTGCCCAGAAGAGAAAGTTTAGGTCTTGCTACTGGGGTGGTGTTAATTAAACCTTAAGCCATTATCTCTCCAATATAGCCGTTACACCCTGTCCGCCAGCCGCACAGATGGAGATGAGGCCTCGGCCACTACCCTTTTGTTCTAATAGTTTAGCTAGTGTGGCGATGATTCTTGGCCCTGTGGCGGCAAATGGATGACCAGTGGCAACACTGGATCCATTTACATTGAGTTTTGATCGGTCAATACTTCCTAGAGGCCCGTCTAGGTCCAGTTTCTCCTTACAAAAAGTGTCATCCTCCCAGGCCTTCATAGTGCAAAGTGCTTGGGCTGCAAAGGCCTCATGAATTTCATAAAAATCAAAATCCTGCAGGGTTAGCCCGGCTCTAGCTAGAAGTCGAGGAACTGCATAAGCCGGAGCCATTAACAATCCCTCACTCTGCTCACCTTGACTAAAGAAATCTACAGCGGCTACTTCGCTGGTGGTAAGGTAAGCTTGGACGGGTAGATTGTTCCTTTGCGCCCATTCCTCACTCCCCATCAGTACTGCTGCCGCACCATCAGTCAGAGTTGTCGAGTTCGCAGCAGTTAAGGTTCCATTTACAGGATCATAGGCAGGTTTTAAGTTAGCCAATTTTTCTAATGGTGTATCTCGCATAATCCCATCTCGCTCCACTCCCTTGAAAGGTTGAATCAAGTCATCAAAAAAGCCGCACTCATAAGCCGCCATAAGATTTTGGTGACTCTTAAATGTGAGTTCGTCTTGATCCTCTCGACTAACATCCCAATGTTTTACCATCAACTCACAATGCTGACCCATTGAGAGCCCGGTGCGAGGTTCGGCATTAGCTGGCAGTAGGGGCAAAATAAAACTGGGCCTAATGCTAGCAAGTGCTCCTAAACGCTGGCCAAAGGTTTTTGCCCGATTAAGGCTAAGTATCATATGCCGATATTTTTCATTTAACGCAATCGGTGCATCGCTAGCTGTATCTGTCCCAGCAGCGATGCCGCACTCAATCTGACCGAGAGCTATTTTATTACCGACTAGAATCGCTGCTTCTAGGCCCGTGCCACATGCCTGCTGAACATCATATGCCGGTGTTTGCAGAGATAATCCCGAGTTCAAGGTGGCTTCTCGTGCCAGGTTAAAATCTCGCGAGTGCTTCATGACCGCGCCAGCTGCAACCTCACCAAGGCGTTGACCACTCAAACCAAAGCGATTGACTAAACCCTGGAGAGTGGCGCTAAGCATATCCATATTACTAGCGTGGCTGTAGCTGGTATTGGAACGAACAAATGGAATGCGGTTACCACCAATGATTGCGACCTTGCGAATAGATGTCATAGCTTATATCTCGTTATAAAAATCAGTAATTGTGAATGTTATCACTAATCCTAAATTGACCTACTACAAAAGCCACTGACCAGCCGTTAAGATTAATTGTCATTTGAGTCAACAAGATGATCATTTGCCAGAGTAGAATACGAATCCTGATTGTTATGGATTATGGAGACTTAAGAAATGTCGGATAAGTACTTAGAAGTTGCTAACTCCTCTTTAGGAAAAAAACTATTCTCTGCGGTGGGATTACCAGACCCAGTACCTCTAACGCGAGAGGAATTCACGGAACCTCATAAGCTAAATGGACAAGTTCTTTTAGGTTCAAGTGATGGGGCTGCCTTTGCAAACAGTATAACTTCCTTTATTGGTGCCGCCGGAGTGGAGGTATGCAGCCATTCTTTGGAGAATACTGGCCATTTATTATTCGATGCTTCGGGTATTGTTAATGCTCAGCAAAGTGAACAGTTGTATCAATTTTTCAATCGACACTTACGATCTCTTGCATACTCAGGCCGCGTGATTGTTATAGGCCACAAACCAAGTTCTCTCGATGATGTTGAGCATGCTGCAGTCCAACGAGGCTTGCTTGGTTTTGTAAAGTCTGTAGCTAAGGAGATTGGTCGAAAGGGAGCAACAGCTAACTTGGTACTTGTAGATAAAGATGGTGATTTGGCGCTGGAGGGGCCCATAAGATTTTTACTTTCTGCTGGGTCAGCCTTTATGAACGCGCAGGTTCTTACTGTAGCTCAACCGGTGGATAATACTGACGCAGATTGGACAAAGCCGCTCTTGGGAAAGTCTATTGTGGTGACAGGTGCTGCGCGCGGTATCGGTTTGGCGATCAGTCAAACTTTAGCAAGAGACGGCGCATCAGTAATAGGTATAGATGTACCGCAGTCTGGGGATGATCTTAAAGCAGCTATGACTGCCATCGGAGGGTTGAGTTTAGCACTGGATATAACAGATAGTGATGCCCCAGAGAAACTGCGCGATTTTTGTGCTAGCCATGGTCCAAAATTACACGCGATTGTCCATAATGCCGGTATAACTAGAGATAAGATGTTATCTAAAATGTCGGCCCATCAATGGGATTTACTAGTTCAGATTAATCTAGGTGCTGTGCAGCGTATTAACAAAGCTTTTTTAGATACTGATATGCTGGACAATGGCGGAAAAATTATTGGGGTTGCCTCAATTAGTGGTATTGCCGGTAATGTGGGGCAGACTAATTATGGCTTTTCTAAAGCCGGGATTATTGGTGTAGTTGAGGCATTGGCAGATACGTGTGCGGCTAGAGGTATCACCATTAATGGTGTCGCACCTGGGTTTATTGAGACACAGATGACAGCAGCTATTCCTTTTATAACTAGGCAAATGGGCCGACGCCTCTCATCTCTCGGGCAGGGTGGCTTGCCCATTGATGTGGCTGAGGTAATCGGATTTTTCGTGAGTCCACAGGCGGCAGGTATCAATGGCAACATGGTGCGAGTCTGTGGACAGAGCTTGTTAGGTGCCTAGAATTCAAAGCAATCCCTTGTTGTAGAAACATTCTTGTATTACTGTAATTGCTCATTTTTATAAATAAAGGGGTAGTTGCTATGACAGAGATGCAAATATGGAACATTATGCAGATGGGGTTAATTTCAAATGCGATGTATTTTGTTGGTCTTGTGCTTTTGACTTGGTTGGGTTTTCGATTCGCAGCAAAGATGCGTGAAACTCAGGACGCAGATATGCTTGGCAAGGTTATGGTGAGCCTATTTTATGTGCTGATTGGTTTATCGTTCTTCAATGTAAATATGATTGCTGGAGATATAATAATGGGATCTGCGGATGCAATGGCTGCATTAGCCGATCGATCAGCCATGGCAGATAATTTTGTTTCTGACATGAGCCAATCTGCCTTAAATCCTGGTGGACCGTTGACGATCGTCTTCAGCTTACTGCCTATGGTAATGCAATTACTTATGACTTGGGGAAAAGCGCCAAGCAAATAACAGCTTTTTGCAGAGGCGCTTGGAATCCAGGATATAGAAGATTCAAGCGCCCCTAAATTAACCCTTACAGTCCAAGTCTTTTAAATTAAGGTTTCAATTAACCGTATTGTCGTGTAGACATGATATGATGAAGCTGTTCATGTCTGGATGGTGGCAACGGTTATTCCGGCCGGGCTTTTTATGTTAATCTTCGGCCCGAAACAACATAATCGTTATCGATTTTTTGTGATAGCTGCGATTTTTTTAACTTTATTTGACGTTGCACTCGCGCTTTAGAAATTTAAGAAAGGTCTGATGAAAATACTTCAAGCAAAAACCGATAAACTAGCAATAGGACTTTCATTGGCATGCGCGATTCATTGCCTAACTGTTCCCACATTACTTGTTCTATTGCCAAGCCTTACAGTCTTGCAGTTAGATAGTGAGGCCTTTCATTTTTGGATGATTGCTGCAGTTATTCCAACTAGCATCTATGCATTGACATTGGGTTGCAAAGAGCACAAACGTTATCGGATCTTTGTGTTAGGCGGAATTGGCCTGGCGTTTCTTATCTCCGCTCTTTTATTGGGAGAGGAGCGTATAGGTGAGTTGGGTGAGCAAGTGTTGACAGTTATTGGATCGGGTTTAATTGTTACTGGACACTGGCTAAACTACCGACTTTGTCGCTCTAATCATGATCAGCATGATTGCGCTTGCCCTGCCGAAGAGATTAAGAATAAGTAGAACTATTTTTTTTAAATGACTTACGATTTGTTCGTTATATATCGCTTTAGCGAACAGTCTTTCATAGCAAACTGAGGCATCAGAGAGATGAGTGAAGCTGTGAAGTCATCCGAAGACGAAAATCATATGACTGTTAAAAGTTGCTGTAGTAACTCTAGCTGTTGTCCTCCTCAACACCCTCTGATGCGGTCGGAGCCAAAAATTGGGCGAAATGATCCGTGTCCTTGTGGTAATGGTCGGAAATTCAAAAAGTGTTGCGGTCTAAAGATATAAAAGATCGACTAATCAATTCCAAAAAGCGCAAGACGAGTGTTGTGCCAGTCAATGTCATTACGGGTTTTTTAGGTGCTGGTAAGACGACAGCGATCTTGCACCTATTAACTCACAAACCAGAACATGAATCCTGGGCAGTTTTAGTTAATGAGTTCGGTGAGATTGGCGTCGATGGCAGTCTATTCAAGGGCAGGCACTCTGAAAGGAACGGAGTTGTTATACGCGAAGTTCCTGGCGGATGCATGTGCTGTGCTGCTGGGTTACCGATGCAAATTGCTTTAAGTCAATTGCTAGCAATAGCCAATCCAGATCGCTTATTGGTTGAGCCAACGGGTCTGGGCCATCCCAAAGAGGTTTTAGATTCGCTTTCTGCAAAGCACTATCAAAATACACTATCTCTCCAGAAAACGATTACTTTGATTGATTCTAGAAAATTGAGGGACCTGAGAATTACGCAAAATGATATCTACAAACAACAAATTGACGTAGCAGACACTATAGTTGGGAGTAAGGTTGATTTGTATAACGATGGTGATAAGGAACGATTATTAAGTTATGTTAAAAAAAGAGGAAAGTCTGAATCGACAGTTATATTCGCTGAACAAGGTCAGATTTCCCTTTCAGATCTGGACGGCGCGGCAGCATATAAATCATCAACTTTACACCAGCACTCTGATGAATCTAATACCAATCCAATAGCTTCAGATTTACCAATGCCAGAATGTGGTTTTATTAAAGCAACTAATGAAGCTGAGGGATTTATGAGTGTTGGTTGGCGATTCTCTCCTGATAAGATATTTGATAGAGATAAGCTGGCCTATTTGTTAACCGACATTTCTGCGGAGCGTATCAAGGCGGTATTTATTACTAGCACAGGCGTTTTTGGTTATAACGCTACCCCTGACGCGCTGTCTGAGGTTGAGCTGGATGATTGTCTGGAGAGCCGTGTTGAGATTATTTCTGACGAAATCAATGATCGCTTGGAGGCGAGATTATTAGACTGCGTGTCTTGATAGATTATCAACAATAGCTAGCTAATAGTTTTACAACTGCAGATGAAGAAAAACCCTTTGCTTGGCAAAGGGTTTTTTAAGATTAAGAGTTTCTAAAAGAAGCTATATCTAACAAATTAAGACCCTATAGCTCTGAACACCGCCTCTAGACTTTCCCTTGCATCTCCAAAAAGCATTCGAGTATTCTCCTTGTAGAATAGAGGATTTTCAACACCAGCATAGCCTGTTGCCATTCCTCTCTTTAGGACGACAGTTGTTTTTCCATTCCAAGGTTCTAAGACTGGCATGCCGGCGATAGGACTATCAGGTACCTCTTGGGCTGCGGGATTTACAATGTCATTGGCTCCAATAACAATCGAAACATCGATATTGGGGAAATCTTGATTGATTTCATCCATTTCAAACACGATGTCATAGGGAACTTTTGCCTCAGCTAAAAGCACATTCATGTGCCCAGGCATACGACCAGCAACTGGATGGATACCAAATCTAACGTTGACTTTTTTCTTTCTAAGTAATTTTGCAATGTCACTCACCATATGTTGAGCCTGTGCAACTGCCATGCCATAGCCAGGGATAATCATGACCTCTTTAGCAGAGACTAGTTGCGCTGCTAACTCCTCAGCAGACGTTGCTATAGCCTCACCTTCAATTGTAATCCCAGAGCCTCCGCTTGAGGTTCCAGTCCCAAAGCCTCCAGCGATAACCGAGATAAAGTTTCTATTCATGGCACGGCACATGATGTAAGAAAGAATTGCACCAGAGCTTCCTACTAACGCTCCAATAACAATGAGTAAGTCATTAGAAAGCATAAACCCAAGTGCAGCCGCTGCCCATCCAGAGTAACTGTTGAGCATGGATACAACGACAGGCATGTCGGCTCCTCCGATAGCAGCCACCATGTGTATACCAAACAGAAGAGCGACGAATGTCATAAGCATTAGAGGTTGAATTCCTCCGCCAAGCGCAGCTTCATTTACAAATGCGAATCCAAAATAAACCGCGAGGATCAGCAAACCAAGATTTAACCAGTGGCGTGCTGGCAGCAAGAGAGGCTTGCCACCCCATTTTCCGCTGAGCTTGAGGTAGGCAACAACTGACCCAGAAAATGTGAGTGCACCGATTAAAATACCGATATAAGTTTCGATATCATGAATCGTTTTTTCGATACCGATATATTCTGTGGCGTGACTGAGAAAGTTAGCATATCCCACAAACATCGCTGCAAGACCTACAAGACTGTGCAGGATGGCAACTAGCTCAGGCATTTGGGTCATTTCAACTTTCTTAGCTAGGGTGAAGCCGATGAGTCCACCAACTACCATGGTACCGATTAGGAGTTCAAAATTCCGCGTAACTAAGCCAACAATGGTAACGAGTAGCGCGATACCCATTCCAATCATACCTAGAACATTTCCGCGCCTTGCGGACTCTTGCTTGCTTAATCCACCCAGTGCAAGTATGAAAAGAATAGTGGCGGCTATATAGGCCATGTTTATTAAACCTTGAGACATAATCTATTTTCCTTACTTTTTAAACATGTCGAGCATTCGCTGCGTTACTGCGAAGCCACCAAAAATATTTATAGATGTAATAAGCACGGCAAGACCTGACAGCCCCATTACCCATGGATCTGGAGCGGAGATCTGCAACAGAGCACCAATAATTATAATGCTACTAATAGCATTGGTGACGCTCATGAGCGGAGTATGGAGAGCAGGAGAGACATTCCAAATTACCATATAGCCAACAAAGCATGCTAGAACAAAGACGGTGAAGTGAGCGACAAAACTTGCTGGAGCAACTAAACCAAGTCCTAAGAAAGCAGCTCCACCCAGCACATAAGACAGCCAAGGTGATCCTTTTTCTTCTTCGGCTGGATTTGTTTTGATGTCTTCTTTAGGCTCATCCTTTTTTACAGGTGCCGCAGATAATTTCGGAGCTGGTGGAGGGAATGTAACCTCTCTATCCTTTGTAACTGTAGCACCTCGAATCGCCTCATCTTCAAAATCTATTTGGATCACACCATCTTTCTCTGGCGTCATGTCATTTAAAAGATGACGTAAATTAGTCGCATACAACTGACTAGATTGAGTCGGTAGGCGGCTAGGTAAGTCTGTATATCCGATAATGGAAACGCCATGTTTCACGACGACTTTATCCGGTTCAGAGAGTTTACAGTTGCCACCCATGGCCGCGGCGAGGTCGACAATAACACTGCCCTCACGCATTGATTTAACCATGTCTTCAGTAATTAACTCGGGCGCTGGTTTGCCGGGTATCAAAGCTGTTGTAATGATAATATCAACCTCTTCGGCCTGTTCTGCAAATAATGCCATCTCTGCCTTAATGAACTCCTCGCTCATCACTTTTGCATATCCACCAGAACCGCTACCTTCCTCCTCAAAGTCGAGCATTAGGAAATCAGCATCCATACTCTCAACCTGCTCTTTTACCTCTGGTCTTGTGTCGAACGCCCTGACAATTGCACCCATACTTTTCGCAGCACCTATTGCGGCCAAACCGGCGACGCCAGCACCTATAACAAGAACTTTAGCAGGTGGAATTTTTCCAGCGGCCGTTATTTGTCCGGTAAAAAATCTACCAAAGTGTTGTGCCGCCTCAACAATCGCTCTATAGCCCGCTATATTTGCCATTGAGCTTAAGGCGTCCATCTTTTGAGCTCGTGAAATTCTGGGGATGCTCTCTACTGACAGAGCGGTAACATTTTTTTCAGCAAATGTTGCCAGTAGTTCGGCGTTTTGAGCTGGGGTTAAGAAAGAAATAAATACCTGGCCTTCACGAAGCATTTGAAGCTCATCGCCATCTGGCTCTCTGACTTTTAAAATAATATCCGAGTCTTCGAAAAGCTTTTGCTTGGAGGTAGTTACTTCAACCCCTGCATCCTGATAAGCACTATCCCTAAACTTAGCAGCATCGCCAGCCCCAGATTCAATGCTTACTTCGTATCCGAGTTTCTGTAATTCTTTCGCAGCATCAGGGGTGGTGGCAACACGTCTTTCCCCTTTGAAATTTTCTTTAGGTATACCAATACGCATATCTTTTCCTCGGTTATCACATCTAACATTTAATCATAAATAAAAAATTTGATCCCCTTAATAAGGCACGTAAAATTATACCAAGTAACGGCAGATTTACCGCCTAAAAAGACTGTTTTTTTAAGGTTGATCTTGGGATTCTGGGAGATTGGACTATCTGCCCAAGACCGTCAACCTTAATATGAAAATTTTCTTTATCATCTAAAAATATACTCCTATTGTAATCCAACTCTGTATTGTTCAATCAAAGAAATAATCTTGGTCCTTTTTATGGAAGCCTGATAGGCTTCACCTCCAAATTAGTTGGCAGAGACACGAAAGATGAGTGGTTCATTAGAAAATTGTCATAACGTTGAGGACTTAAAAAGACTCGCTAAACGAAGGCTTCCCAGCCCAATCTTTCACTATATTGATGGAGCGGCGGAGGATGAGGTAACTTATCAGCGAAATACGGCAGCCTTTGATGATTATGATTTAGTCCCCAATGTACTTGCCGGAGTTAGCGATATCGATATGTCTGTTGAGGTAATGGGATTTAAATTAGGCCTTCCAATTTTTTGTTCTCCCACTGCGTTGCAACGACTGTTCCATTATGAGGGAGAAAGAGCGGTAGCTTTAGCAGCTGAAAAATATAATACGTTGTTTGGAGTTTCATCTTTAACGACTGTAAGCCTTGCGGAAATTGGCGAGCTGATAAAAACACCAAAGATGTTTCAGTTTTACTTTCATAAGGATCGTGGGTTAAATGCGTCAATGTTGGAGGCGGCAAAAGCTGCACAGTTCGATATCTTGACATTAACAGTAGACACCATCACCGGAGGGAATCGTGAGAGAGATTTGAGGACAGGTTTTACGAGTCCACCAAGGTTAACTCCAAAAAGTCTTCTTCAGTTTGCATGCAAACCTGCGTGGGGTTTGAACTATCTGTTCAGAGAAAAATTTGAGCTTGCACAATTAAAGGATCATATGAAAGAGGGCACTAATATCGCCATTTCTGTGGGCGATTATTTCTCTTCGATGCTTGATCAAAGCATGGACTGGGATGATGTAGCGGATCTGAAAAAAGATTGGGGAGGAAAATTTTGTCTCAAAGGCATCATGAGTGTGACTGATGCCAAGCGCGCAGTTGAGATGGGTGCCGATGCTATTATGATTTCCAATCATGGAGGACGACAGCTCGATGGTGGTAGGAGTCCCTTTGATCAGTTAGATGAAATAGTTCAAGCTGTGGGTGGAGAGATAGAAATCATATTAGATGGTGGAATTCGCAGGGGAACTCACATTCTCAAGGCAATGGCCCTCGGAGCTACCGCATGTTCAGGAGGACGAATGTACTTATATGCGCTAGGAGCTGCGGGTAGATCAGGCGTTGAGAGAGCTTTGGGAAATTTCAAGAATGAGATTGAGCGTGATATGAAATTGATGGGCATTAAAAGCTTAAAGGAATTGACCCCCGATATGATTAGGCCCCGTTATCCTTAAGGTAATTATTTTTTATATTTTAATCCTAAAAATTAGTTTTTGTGTCAACCGCTATACCAAAAGTGCGTTCTATCGTTCATGCACATGGACGTGCTTTAAGGCTAAATTTGGTTTACTCTATCGGCGATGGATGTCTTTGAAGGGAGTTACAGAGGTAGAATTCATTTTTTTGAAATTTAGGGCTAAGAGATGCTTTTAGGAACTAAATTAGGAATTGGCGCGCTAACTCTAGCGACTCTCACTACTGCACTATGGTTTTATTTAACTCGTCAGGTCGCCTTACCTGATGACCGCTCAGGTTTTGTTTTAGCTTGGATGTGTTCCGCATTGTTAGGAATCCTTGCTCTAATCAAAGCTACTAGTTTAACTGGCAGAGTTCCTCCAGCACTGGCGATTATTGTCAGTTCCTTTTTAACCTTCACGATTTATATTAGCCCTCAAAAAGTGGATGTCATGTCCGTGATCAAGGTGGGAGATATTATTCCCAAGTTCCAAGCGCTTGATGATAGAAAGGCAATTTTCGAATCAAAAAGTCTCAATGGTCATCTTGTTCTCATAAAATTTTTCCGAGCTCATTGGTGACCTTATTGTGTCGGCGAATTGCGTCGACTTGAAGAACTCCGTGCTGAGTTCGATAAGCGTAACGTAAAGCTGATCACTGTCAGTACTGACTTGCCCCATGAGATAGCTGATGAGCGCCATCTCCATGGACTCCAGGCCACTATGTTGTCAGATCGAGATCTTAAGGTGACTGATGCTTTTGGGCTTCGTAACACCGCATTTCATAGTGGCCCGCCAGCTGGTGGAGCTGAAGCTCTACCCGTACCAGCAACTTTGCTCTTGGATAGCGCGGGGAAAGTCCTCTGGATTGATCTCTCTAAAGATTACCAGCGTCGTTCTGATCCATCTGTGGTTTTAAATGCCATGCAGACTTACTTTGATTAGATTGGTTGATCTATTTGTAAAAGAGACCGGTTATTTATTAGGTGCTCGTCTATCAGAAAAGTAATAGGGGGCATAGACTAACAGTAATACGCAAAATGCGATTGGGTAAAGATAGAGCATGTGGAACGGTGCTTCAGGTAAGGGGGTCATGATATTATTTCCATAGGGCTTTTCTAATAAATACCAGTAGTTAGCTGGTGCTCGTAGGAAATAATTAATGACATACAGGGGTGGCAGCATCAATGTTGTCCATCCAAAGATCACAAAAATATCTCGTTGGTATGGTCTCTCTTTAAACACAATAATAGCTACGGAAATACCAAGTAAGATTAAGCTATGTCCATATTGATTGGCTAAATAATCAACAGATGGGAAGGCATGCACTGAATTGGGTGTCAGAATAGCCATTCCGGCCCCAGCGATTCCCCAGAAGAACGAAAAATTGAAGAGGTGCTTATTTCCCGTGAGCAGATATCCGGCGATACTAATTGCAGAAAAATCGCAAAGATGAAGTGGGAGTGCAGTTTTCCAGGGATCACCAAATAAATAGACTACTTTATAAAAGTCCAAAATTTGAAATGTCAAAATCAGCACAACAATGCTTACTCTCAATGTTTTCAATTTTGCTTCATCTTTATCTTTAAAAAGCCGAGGAAAGAAAACAATAAATGAAACACAAACGGCAACACTTACAAAGTGCTCTATCGAAATGAGTTTAAAAGGAACTTCCATGACGGAAACTTTAAGAGATTACAGATTGAGATTCAATTAATTCTGAACACCTCGATACCAGATGGGCGAGGACCAGGCCATCTCGCGGATGGTGGAAGGATAATCCTTATTTGTGCACACTGGCGGACGTTCTTCAGCTTCAAGTCTTGCACAATCATAGGTATGCCATCGAGGTGATGGCGGCTCAACAGCTCTGAGGTAATAGTATGCCGATTGTTTTGAGTTGAAGTGCTCATCTGTGAAGACAATACACATATTTTCCTGACCAGATGGGCTCTCTATAAGTGGAATCACTTTATTGTGCATGTCTCCGTTAGACTCTATCCAGCCCTTAACCAGTTGTAAAGATTGGAGCTTCAAACTATTGAAATCTTGCGTTGCTAGGGCGAAAAATTTTGGTTTGCGATTTACGTTGTCTGAAGGTGCCAGATTGTCACCCATTGGTACCCCTTCAGAATACGCTTTTGAGATCATCTCACTTTGAGAGCACAAATTCTCATCGAAATCCCACCCAGCAAATAGTCGAGGTTTTATCCGAGGTCCAGATGTTCCGAATACCTCTTTACGAAGCATAGCGTCAAATATAGCATCACGAGTATTTTCAGTTGCCCAAACACCCGCTAGTCCACCAGGATTACCTTCAATTGCAGTTGTTAGGGGCAGCCCTAGCATGCCTTTACCAAGTCTTCCCAAAGGTGAATCTTCTCCACTTACCGCTCCTCTCCAGTCAGACTCTTTGTTCGCCCCTGGCGTACCTGAATGATTGTCTGTTGAAGCAACAATACCAAGCTTTATAGGATTCATTCCGATACGGCGCTCTTCCTTTAAACCAACCAGCAGAGAGGAGCGCAAGAAGTCAGTCGCATCGATACATCCTGCTCCTAATACACCTCTACTTCCAGGCTTGTTGGGCTCGCACTCTTCAGTTGGAATAACGGTCTCACCAACTCCCTCAGTGATCACGCCGCGATTTAGTGCTAATGCTTTTAAAACTCTAGGGCGCCCAATTTTTCGAATTGCCTCGATATCACATAGCTCATCAGGTGCTCCAAAAATAGTGCTTAAATCATTGACACATTCTGATCCACCTTTGTGTTGAAAAATTTCAATAATCGGCTCCCTCTTGAGACGATGCTGGGCATACTTTAGTTGCGCTTCAGTAGTTTCAGGAATTTGCCTGTAGGGGGCCATACTGCCATTTGATAAATTTGTATTGTGAGGAATAGTTAAAAAGTCACAATTATTGGAGGTATCGCATACTTCATCAAGTTTGGACCAGAGCATACTATCTAAGGGAGCATCGATATAACTTACAGGAAGGTTGGGTACGCTAGAGTTTCTAAAAATCACGTTTCTGTGATAGCTGGAATTTCCTGGCGTACCGGTATATTCATAACCCACGAAGCTTGTAAATTCGCAAGGCGTGTTAGCCTTGTTTGCAGCCGCCTGCATCTCGTGCCAGGGCGTTACGGCCTGATTCCGACAAACATTACCACTTTCGCCGCAAAGTTCCACATTACGCTTTGGAATTTTCTGAGCAATGATTGGACCAAATAACATGAGGGGGGATCCCTCTTGAGCACGGTATTGCTCGCTACAGAAACCACTGTCAAAGTAATCTGAATCTTTATTAGTACACATCGACCACTCCCCAAGGAATTCGCCGTGGTCGGTTACAGCAAGAAAGTCTAGCGGTCTATCCATCTTCGCTATACCTGCAGGAATTCCCTCATCATTGAGCGGGAAGAAAGGTATTTCTTCACCTCGAGCGTATCGATTTGCATCATCAGGCGTTATTCCTAATTTTCCCGCAACTGCGTCAAACGAATAGCTCGTGTGGACATGTAAATCACCAAAAAAAGCGTTTCTATTAGGATTTTTATTATAACAATCACCATCCTTGAACTTATCTGATTGGAGATTATTGTCGTGAGTATTTATTTGAGCTGATTGCAATTCTGGCGCTGTGTTATCGCAGCCGGACAGAAAAAATAAAAAGATTACAATAAAAACCCTAATGATATTCATTTGGAAGCATCTCCAAAATTATTACTAGTTGAGAGTTGAGGTTGCTAAATAGAAATCCATAACACCACAATCAGTCAGAGAAGACTTATTACTATTAGCCTGGAGTAATTCATCTTGTACATGCATTCGTGCTTTTTCCAAACGCTTCATCGATCTTGCAATAAAAGGTCCATCTCCAAGATCAAGCTCAAAGAATTTCTCTTTTCGACCGGCAGCAGCAATACTCTGCGCAGCAAAAATTTGATAGTGCTTCTTCGCATAGTCAAAAATAGGGAAAAGAGTGTCTGGCAGTTGATCATTCGTTGGCCAATCTGAATCAGATCGAGCGCCAGACCAAACCCGAGCCACATATTCCTCCATGGCTTGGAGGTCTTCACCTAGCCAAGCCCTTGGCTCTGGATCTAAAATAAAATGTGCCACAAAAGGACCGGCAAGCGCAAAGTCAGCCAGACAAGCGCGAGAGCCTAGTAGAAAATCATGATGTTTGAAATGAGCAACTAGAAGCCTCAATAGGCGTGCGAAGTCAGCCTTAATAGCGCTACTTTTTTCTGGACCTGCACCTTGTACTTCACAGGCCGCCGCTCCAAATGAACTGTGCATTACCTCCCCAAAATCTTTTACCTGTAACTTTTCTTCATCGCTTAATTCTGCATCAATGTGTTTACCGAGCAACACATTATTTCCAAAACGTTGTCCCGTAATAACGACATTTTCTGGATAGCACCATCGTGAGTGCAGGGCATGTCGTGGATACCAGTGATTGAAAAAGTCTTCTAGTACAAAACATCCGCCTCGTTGAGCTGAGGCACTTGGGATCACTGGACAGTTATTAAAACGATCATGCAAAAATGGACCAATACTAATGGTGTCGTTAAGCATCCATCCATCAGGTGTTTTTAGTATCGGGATAAAATGAGTGCCAACACGTGAGTTAATTGACTCAGTATTTTCTTGATTTTTAATTTCCCATTGATAGGGGATATGTTGATATCGTAATTGCGCTTCAAGTTTGCGGGTGAACATACTGAGTTCTTGCCCGATCAGTGTATAGACGCCTTTGTACATTTCATATCTCCTTACTTATTAAATTCTATTCTGTCTATTTTTTCTAATCTCAAGCTTATCACCAATTATTATCAAATCACGCTCGTTATCTATAAAAATCACTTATTGCTTAATAGCCAAAAGGAGTTAGACCTGACCTACAAAATCACGCTCAATATGAACCATACATGTTTGGTGCGTCTTGCAGACGTGGAGAGAATAGGTCCCTTTAATATGAATCCGGTCACTTTGAATCAGCGTGATGTTGATTTCTTACTCTATGAGTTTCTCGATACCAGCTCGCTTCTTAAGCGGGAGAGGTATTCAGAGCACTCAAAGGAGACTTTTGATGCCACCATCAGTGGTGCAAAGAACATTGCTGAAAAATACTATTCAAATCACTATCGAAAAGGTGACGCAAATGAACCTACGTTTGATGGTGAATCTGTTTCATTAATTCCAGAGATACAGTCAGCTTGGGATGCCACGGCAGAGTTTGGACTGCTTGGAGCAAGCTATGATTTTGATGAAGGGGGCGTCCAATTACCTGAGGTAATTTGTAAGGTTTGCGGAACGTATATTCAAGCTGCAAATTCGGGTAGTAGCGGATACTACTTCGTTACAGCGGCAGCTAGTAACGTGATTAGAGCATTTGGCGATGATCAACAGAAGGCTTTATTTTTAAGTTCAATGATGGATGGTCGGAGCGCTGGAACTATGGCTTTAACAGAGCCCGCGCAGGGGTCGACACTTGGTGATATTGCCTCATCAGCGACGATCCAGTCTGATAATACCTATCTAATCCGTGGGCAGAAAATCTATATTAGTAATGGTGACCACACACTGTCAGATAATATTGTCCACCTAGTTTTAGCAAGGATTGACGGAGCTCCCAAGGGTACTCGAGGGATCTCTTTATTTATTGTCCCCAAATTTTTAGTTAATAGTGATGGAACGATTGGAGAAAGAAACGATGTTGCTCTAGCTGGGTTACTTCACAAGATGGGTAACCGAAGCGCAACATCGACGGTCCTGAATTTTGGTGAGAAGAATGGAGCGGTTGGCTATCTGGTTGGAGAACCACATCAAGGTCTTCGTTATATGTTTCAGATGATGAATGACTTGAGAATTGGTGTTGGCTTGGGTGCATCAGCAATTGCATATAGAGGTTACCTCCATGCCCTGGATTACGCGCGTGAGAGGCCCCAAGGACGCTTGCCATCGAACAAAGATCCACTGTCCCCTCAGGTCAAGATTATTGAGCATGCAGATGTAAGGCGTATGCTCATTACCCAAAAGTCTTATGCTGAAGGCAGTTTGGCCCTTTGTTTGTATGCCACGTCCTTGGCAGAGGACTCGAAAACAGCAGAATCCTCTCATGAAAGAGAGCAGGCAGCGGCGCTATTGGATTTCTTAACTCCTGTGGTCAAATCTTTCCCTTCAAAATATGGTTGTATGAGCAATGATTTGGCTATTCAGGTATTAGGAGGGTCAGGTTATATTAGGGAGTATCCTGTTGAACAACTATATCGCGATCAGCGTCTCAACCCGATACATGAGGGAACCGAGGGCATTCATGGTCTGGATTTGCTGGGGCGAAAGGTATCCTTTAATAATGGTCAAAGTTACCAAGATTTTCTTAATTTGATTGAGGCGACATGTTCAGAGGCAGCTGACCTGCCAGAAATTTCCAATTTAGTTGCTCCATTAAGAGAGGCGAAAGACAGAGTAAGCCACGTGACTGAGTCTCTATTATCAGCTATCAAAGATGATCCTGATAAAGGACTTGCAAATGCCACTCTTTACTTAGATATGTTTGGACAGCTTGTTATTGCATGGATTTGGTTAAAGCAAGCTATAGTAGCTTCGCGCAAGCTGGGTTCTGATGAGTGTGAAGGTATCATTTCAGAGGTCAACTTTTATCAAGGTAAACTGTATGCTGCAAATTACTTCATCAATAGGGAGTTACCTCAGACCATTCAGACAGCCGCATTGCTTGATCTCAATGAGGGCACTTGTTTTCATATGCGTGATGAATACTTCTAGTTCCAATGAACTCGTACCTCACTAATGACATTGAAAAAAGAATAATTTAACCTACCGAATTTACATCAGAGGACTTGACATGGATTTTTCAACATTTGCACGTTCCCGCAAGAGCACCAGAGGGTTCAAACCAGACCCAATTCCTGTGAGCGTCATAGAAGAGATTATTGACACCGCCAAATGGGCACCATCCTCCTATAATACTCAAACATGGCACATTCATGCAGTAGCAGGAGATGTCCTTGATAAAATTCGAGAAGGAAACACAAAGAATACTCTCGCTGGAAAACCGCACGTAAGGGACTTTCCTTACAAGGAAGAATATGAGGCAGGCCATCGGCAGAATCAAATAGATGTCGCGGTACAGCTTTTTGAAGCGATGGATATAAAGCGGGACGATAAAGAAAAACGAATGGATTGGATGTTAAGAGGATTCCGTCAATTTGATGCACCTGTATCTCTTGTTCTCACCTATGACAAGTACCTTGATCCTGCTGCGATCACACATTTTGGATTAGGGTCGCTGGCTTATGGAATTGTTCTAGCTGCTTGGGAGCGAGGAGTTGGTTGTGTCATTAATGGTCAAGGCATCATGCAGTCAGATGTAGTAAGGGAGCACGCTAATATACCTGATGATCAAAATATTATGATCTGCATTGCGATGGGTTATCCGGCTGACGGTTTTCCGGCTAATGATGTTCGATCCACTCGCGCTGACAACAGCACGTTTCTTAGTTACGTAGGTTTCGATTAAATAAAACCTTAATTAATATCCCACTTTAAGGAGGGAATAATGAGAGAAGCAGTTATTGTATCTGCCGCACGAACACCAATTGGAAAAGCATACAGAGGCGCTTTCAACAACTTAGAATCACCTTCAATGGCTTCTTTTGCGGTTAAAGCAGCTGTTGAACGTTCCGGTATTGATCCTAAAGAAGTCGACGATTGTATTATGGGTGCTGCGCTGCAGCAGGGAACTCAGGGCTTTAATCTTGGCAGACAGGTTGCGATGGCGTCTGGGCTGCCGGTATCGGTTGCTGGAATGACAATTGATAGGCAATGCTCCTCAGGATTAATGAGTATAGCGACGGGCGCAAAACATATCATTAATGATAATGCCCCTATTACTATTGCTGGTGGATGTGAGAGTGTTAGTCTCGTGCAAAATGAGCATATGAATTCACATCGTGTTGGAGATCCATTAACAATACAGAATGCACCGGCAATTCATATGCCCATGCTCGACACTGCCGAAACAGTTGCGAAAAGATACAATATTTCTCGAGAGGCTCAAGACGAGTACGCCGTCGCTTCACAAGACCGCACAGCAAATGCACAAACTGCTGGTTATTTTGATGATGAGATTGTACCGGTAACTGCGACAAAGATGGTTATGAATAAAGAGACAGGCGAGATATCCGAGCAAGAAGTGACATTAGATAAAGATGAGGGTAATCGTCCAGGGACGACATTAGAAAATTTAGCAGGGCTAAACCCAGTTAGAAACGATGGAACTATAACTGCCGGTAATGCCTCACAATTGTCGGATGGTGCTGCTGCGGTAGTTATGATGGAAGGCAAGCTAGCCGAAAAGAGAAATATTGAACCTTTAGGGATATACAGAGGCATGGCGGTTGCAGGCTGCGAGCCTGACGAAATGGGGATAGGCCCTGTTTTCGCCATCCCTAAGCTTTTGGATAGAAATAACTTATCTGTTGATGATATTGGTTTGTGGGAACTTAATGAGGCCTTCGCAGTTCAAGTTATTTATTGTAGAGACCAGCTTGGGATCCCGATGGAGAAATTAAATGTTAATGGTGGTGCGATTTCAATTGGACATCCCTATGGAATGAGTGGAGCAAGAATGGTGATGCACGCATTGATCGAGGGAAAGCGACGGGGCGAAAAATATGTCGTTGTCACTATGTGTGTGGGTGGAGGTATGGGAGCGGCAGGGTTATTTGAGATAAACTCTTAAATCTGAGTAACCCTAATTTCACCTACATTTTACGTAAAAAGCCCGATTACATGAAAAAGGTAATCGGGTTTTTTAGTTTACGCGTTGCTTTACTCTGCAATAGTCTTCATGTGTGCCATGCAGCCACGAAGTTCGTGGCCAATAATTTCTATATCAGTGATTTAATCAAAGTCACTCGCATCGTGACGGTCTCGCAACTGCCTCTTTTCATCTCCCCAAACACGATTGACTCTTAAACCTCTTTGAACTGCTGGTCGATCTTGAATGGTTTTCGCCCAACGAATCACGTGATGATATGAGGTTACATCGAGAAATTCTTGCGCATTGTAAAGAGATCCTGACACTAACATTCCATACCAAGGGTGGGTGGCTATATCGGCGATGGTATAGTCATCGCCAGATAGAAATTCTCTTGTAGCTAGCGTTTTATCAAGAACATCCAGTTGACGCTTGACCTCCATTGCATATCGATTGATTGGATATTCATATTTTTCTGGTGCGTAGGCATAAAAATGACCAAAACCTCCACCTAAGAAAGCAGCACTCCCCATTTGCCAAAATAGCCAAGATAGACACTCTGCTCGCTCTGATGGATTTTTAGGGATGAATGCATCAAATTTTTCAGCCAGGTAAAGCAAGATCGCTCCTGATTCAAATACCCGAGTCGGTTCTGGTGTGCTGTGGTCAAGTAGCGCAGGAATTTTTGAATTGGGGTTGATCGACACAAAGCCACTTCCGAATTGGTCACCACTACCGATATCGACTAGCCAAGCATCATACTCTGCGTCCTTGTATCCTAGAGCTAAAAGTTCCTCAAACATCACAGTCACCTTGACCCCATTGGGGGTCCCGAGGGAGTAGAGCTGGTGGGGGTGTTTACCGATTGGCAGTTCTTTATCTTTCGTAGCTCCAGAAATTGGCCGATTAATAGAGGCAAACTTGCCGCCACTCTCCTGATCCCACTGCCAGACTTTTGGAGGTATGTAGGTGTTTTTATCACTCATTTTTTATGTACCCTTTGGATGGTGAGTTAATGCTTTATAAATTTCGACAACACTTTTTTATGAAAGAGATTCTGTTATGTTCAATTTCTCGCGATCATGATTATATCGAAGCCCGGCAAATAAAAAACACGGCATGGCAAGGAATGAGAAGAGTGAGAAGCCTATCAATGTTAGGCTGTAGGGCTCCTCTATACCATAAGAGATCATCAAATCTATCGATAATCCTGCCAGGGTGATACCGATGCCAATACCGATCACGTTCATTAAGAAAATTGAGAAGGCGATGACCGTGGAGCGCACTTCTGGTGGGATCAGCCCTTGGATGCTTGCAAAAAAAGGTCCAAAGAATGCTCCAATTTGAAACATCCCCACAAACAAACCGACTGGTATCCAGACTGAGTCACCTGGAGCTAGTCGGTACGCTATTATGAATGGAGCGCAAATTATTAGAACTAGGGAAAGGAACACAAGGCGCCCGTAACCGGTTTTTTTTGCAAACCAGTCACTACCTATGCCACCCACAAAATTCCCAGTTAGACCTCCCGCTAAACCTATGAATCCAGTCAATTTTAAGATCTCGTCTTTATCAAAATTACGTTCTTGAACGAACCACAATTGATCATAGTAACCGGCGCTAATAAATACATGAAAGAGCATTGCACCGGCCATAGCAGCCATTAGTGCGGGCGATTTTGGAATTGCAGTCATTGCAATTTTTGCAACTTCCTTAATTTCAGGTAGCTTTGCTTTTTCTCCGGAATCAACCAAATGACGCCGAGGTGTTTCCCTAGTAAAGAAAACTATTGCGCCAAGAATGAGGCCAATACCCCCCAGTAAATAAAAGCAGTTGCGCCACCCTATAGCGGGTCCAAGATATCCTGCAAGTAAGAAACTACCCCCAGCACCAATCGATGCGCCAAGATAGTAAAAACCTGCCGCAAAACCTAGTCTCGATTGGGGGAATCGGTCAGCAAGGAGCGACATTGCACTAGGCGTCAAAATAGACTCACCAACACCAATTAACATCCTAGGAACTAACATGCTAACAAAATTCCAGGCATATCCCGATACTGCCGTCAGAGCAGACCAGAGCGTCACACCAAAACTGATGAGTCGAGTCCTGTTAACCGTGTCGGCTAGCATGCCCATATACAAACCTGCCACTGAATAAAACGCAGTGAAGGCTAAACCAGCAAGCAGACCATACTGAAAATTACTCAGCCCCAAGTCGGGGACGATATAATTTGAAAAAGCTGAAAGTAGATTTCGATCTAGCATATTCAAGATATTAAGAATGGTAAGCAAGCCAAGGAAGGCCATATCAGATGATGATATTTTATCTTTGTTTCTCAAATTATTAGGCATTGCTTATGATTCCTCTGCAAAAAATTAATTTTAGACTTGAGTGCTCGCAATATTCAATTGGCCTTGCAAGCCCGCAATACGATGGTGATATGCCTGTAGATAGATAGGTGATGATGTCATATCAATAAATGATTGGAGCGTAGGGTATTTAGCAATGGCCATAACATCCCAAAGCTCCTCTACCTCCCCCACCACCATCCCTTTGAGGACAGCGGTAAAAACAATTTCTCCTCCTAACTCAGCAACTAGCTCGCCAGTTGGTTTTCCATAGAGACCATAGGCCTCAACTCCTGTCAAATCAGTTTCTCGCCCATCTTCGTACTTTGCTTTTTCTCGGAACTTCAACAAGTTAATCATACATACCGGGCCTCCATCATCCTTTTTCAGAAGATCTTGGATCTGTTGGTCAGTTTTCCTAAGCTCATTAATGTATTCCATTATTGTCCTCTCAACTGTGATTGATTGAATGATTTTTTATTAGACTCTGCGCTTTAAGTGGGATCGCGCTTAATATCTAACATTTAGCTTATGGCACTATTAAGTAAAATTTTAAGTGTGTCTATTTATAGATTGAACTTAGTCAATAGATAATAGTTATTAATAAGTGGAACTTGTTGAAACATAAGGTATTGAAATGATTTAAAAGAGTACTCAGTGACATACTTTAAGTGATCGGGGGTTACTATGAGAAATGTGTTATTTGTCTTTATATTTATATTTAGTCTTTTTTTTGTCGGTGAAAATATGGCAGTGCCAGATCTATGGATAGTTCCAGAAAAAAAATTGACGGCAGCATCAGGTCTCAGTGATGAGACTCGACTTGCGATAGGGGAAATAGGGTCATCTCAATTTGAGAGAAGAGGGCAACTTTTTGGCGACAATCTTCTTGATGAATTAATTAAGATGGCC
>ERZ802830.777-NODE-777-length-31300-cov-7.95785_pt1 | contig 31300 bp, 29 predicted proteins | sample MGYA00345654_ERZ802830 | MGnify/ENA primary metagenome ERZ802830 (study PRJEB30503, sample SAMEA104212375) | marine metagenome | biome: Westerlies Biome; feature: [SRF] surface water layer (ENVO:00010504) within the epipelagic zone...; material: water... | reverse complement strand
AGTTAGCTTTTATTTTTTTAATTAAAAATGTCGTTGGGTTGTGGGTAATATCAATAAATTAAATGTACCTTTGCGCGCTTAAAAATGCGACTTTATGAGTACAATTAAAAACATCGCTATTATTGCGCACGTTGACCACGGTAAAACTACATTGGTTGATAAAATCATGTATCATTGTCAGTTATTCCGTGAAAACGAAAATACTGGAGATCTTATTTTGGATAACAATGATTTAGAACGTGAGCGAGGGATTACTATAACTTCAAAAAACGTATCGGTTAACTATAAAGGCACTAAAATAAATATTATTGACACGCCTGGTCACGCCGACTTTGGTGGAGAAGTTGAACGTGTTCTTAATATGGCAGATGGGGTATTGTTATTGGTTGATGCCTTTGAAGGCCCTATGCCTCAAACCCGTTTTGTACTTCAAAAAGCTATAGATTTAGGATTAAAACCATGTGTAGTTATAAATAAAGTTGATAAGGAAAATTGTACACCTGATGAGGTTCATGAAAAGGTGTTTGATCTAATGTTTGAACTAGGAGCTGAAGAGTGGCAGCTAGATTTTCCAACGGTTTATGGTTCTGCCAAAAACAATTGGATGAGTGAAGATTGGAAGCAAGAAACTACTTCTATAGAACCATTGTTAGATATGGTATTAGAACATATTCCCGTTCCTAAAATAGAAGACGGTACCACCCAAATGTTAGTAACCTCATTAGATTATTCATCATTTACGGGTAGAATAGCTATTGGGCGTTTACAACGTGGATCTTTAAAATCAGGAATGCCTATTTCTTTAGTAAAAAGAGATGGTAGCATTGTAAAATCTAAAATTAAAGAACTGCATATTTTTGAAGGTGTTGGAAGAAGAAAGGTAGAGGAAGTTACAGCAGGAGATATTTGTGCACTTGTTGGATTAGAAGGTTTTGAAATTGGTGATACTATTGCTGATTTTGAAACTCCTGAAGCATTAAAAACTATTGCTATAGATGAGCCAACAATGAGTATGTTATTTACAATTAACGACTCACCTTTCTTTGGTAAAGACGGAAAATTTGTGACTTCACGTCATATTAAAGAACGTTTAACCAAAGAGTTAGAAAAAAACTTAGCACTTCGTGTACAAGAAACAGATAGTGCTGATAAGTTTATGGTATTTGGTAGAGGGGTATTACATTTATCTGTACTTATTGAAACTATGAGGCGTGAGGGCTATGAATTACAAATTGGTCAACCACAGGTAATTATTAAAGAAATTGATGGCGTTAAGTGTGAGCCTGTTGAAGAAATGACTATTGATTTACCGGAGGAGGTTTCTGGTAAAGCTATTGAACTCGTAACCATGCGTAAAGGTGAAATGACCAGCATGGAAGCTAAAGGTAACCGCATGGTGTGTGAGTTTATTGTTCCCTCTAGAGGGATTATAGGTTTACGTAACCAACTATTAACTGCAACTGCAGGAGAGGCAATTATGGCTCATCGTTTCAAAGAATATCAGCCATTAAAAGGTGGTATTCCAGAACGTCAAAACGGCTCATTGGTATCTATGGAAAATGGACAAGCTATTCCATATTCAATAGATAAACTACAGGATCGTGGTAAGTTTTTTATTGATCCAGGTGAAGATATTTATGAAGGTCAGGTTATTGGAGAAAACTCTAGAGGAGATGATATGACAGTTAACGTTACCAAAACCAAAAAGTTATCTAATGTGAGATCTTCTGGAGCTGATGATAAAGCTAAAATTGTCCCTGCTATTAAGTTTACTTTAGAAGAAGCTCTAGAATATATTCAGAAAGATGAGTATGTTGAGGTTACACCAAATCATTTAAGATTAAGAAAGATACTTCTAAAAGAAGTAGAGCGAAAGCGAGGTAAAGCAATATAACAACTGAAGCCTATTCAAAAGAATAGGCTTTTTTTATGGATTCATTTTTTAGGCTTTATAGTGCTCTCTTAGGTGGTTTTTTTTAGATTTGTTTGAGAAGTATTTAAGCTAAAAGTTATTTATAACGTTATTCCATATCAGGATTCCAATAAAAAAAGTTGGGATGATTTCATAAGAAACTCTAAAAACGGTACGTTTTTATTTCAGAGAGGATTTATGGAGTATCACAGTAATCGTTTTAAAGATGCCTCTTACTTAGTACTAAAAAAAAATAATGTAGTTGCTGTGCTTCCTGCTAATTCAGTTGACGATATCATTCATTCTCATCAAGGACTTAGTTACGGTGGTCTCATTCTAAAACCATCACTTAAACTTAATGAAGTCATTTTAATTTTTGAGGCGCTGCTTTATCAATTAAGCATTGATGGGTTCAAAACTTTAGATTTAAAATTTATCCCAGATTTTTATGCATTACAAAGCACTAACGAACTGAAATATTTAGTTCATATACTAAATGCAGAATTATATAAACGAGATGTATTGTCAGTATTAGATTTAAAATCCTCTTTACCATATAATTCAAGTACTAAACAAGCTATTAAGCAGGCAGAAGATCAAAGTTTCGAAGTTAAAGAAGTTGAAGAAGTTGAGTCTTTTTGGAATGAGTTATTAATTCCAAATTTAAAAAAACGTCATCAAGCTAAACCTGTTCATAGTGCAACAGAAATGCAAAAATTAAAGCAACGATTCCCATTCAATATCAGACAATTTAATGTATATAATGATGACCTATTAATTTCAGGTTGTACTGTCTTTGAAACAAAAACAACAGCTCATATACAATATATTGCTGGAAGTGCAGTTAAATCTGAAAGAGTAGCTATAGATTATTTGCATCATTATCTAATCTCACGAGTTTTTAACGAGAAAGATTTTTTTGATTTCGGGGCATCAACCACGAATAAAGGTAAAAATATTAATGAAGGTTTATTGTTTTGGAAAGAACGCTTCGGAGCGCGCACTTATACCCAAGACTTTACTAGAATCAACCTAAATAAAAGCATACAATTAAAGTCAATTTTAGAATGATTCCTTATTTGGATTTACGTAAAATTAATAAACAGTATGAACTTGAATTATCTCAAGCTTATTCCAATTTTATTGATAGTGGTCGCTATATTTTAGGTAGTGCTGTTGTTGATTTTGAAGAATCTTATGCCTCTTATTGTGGTACTAAGTATTGTGTAGGAGTGGCTAATGGTTTAGACGCCATAAGTTTAATTTTAAAAGCTTATATGCAATTAGGTAGGTTGCGAGAAGGAGATAGTGTTTTGGTGCCTGCAAATACTTACATTGCTTCTATAATTGGAGTTATCAATGTGGGGTTAAAGCCTGTTTTTGTAGAACCAGACTCCAAAACATTTAATATTGACCCTAAAGCTATAGAGCAGGCTTATAATCACAAAGTTAAAGCTATTTTAGCTGTGCACTTGTATGGGCAATTAGCAGATATGGAAACTATTAATTTGTTTGCAAAAGCAAATGATTTAATTGTCGTCGAAGATGCCGCTCAAGCCCATGGTGCTTCAAATTCAAAAGGAATAAAAGCAGGGAATTTAGGTCATGCCGCCGCATTTAGTTTTTATCCAGGTAAGAACTTAGGGGCCTTAGGTGATGCTGGAGCTGTTACTACGAGTGATGAGGAACTGTTTATGATCATAAAATCCTTACGTAATTATGGAAGTAGTAAAAAATACGTTAATTATTACATAGGTATAAATAGCCGATTGGATGAACTTCAAGCGGCATTTTTAAAAATTAAACTGGGGCATTTAGATAATGAAAATACTTCTAGACAACGAATTGCTAAAGCTTATTTGTCAAGGATTACAAATACTAAAATAAAATTACCTTTTTGGAATGGAACTGCGAATCACGTATTTCATGTGTTTGAAGTTCAAGTTGCAGATCGTAATGCTTTTACGTCTTATCTAGAGTCACAAGGCATAGGTTATATGATTCATTACCCAATACCTCCTCATCATCAAAAAGCTTTGGAAGCCTATAAAAATTTAAAACTACCCATAACCGAAACCATTCATAAACATATTGTGAGTTTACCTATTCACCCATGTTTATCTGAATCAGAACTTGAAACTATTATTGATGCTATTAATGCTTATTAGTTTTGAGTTCTAAACAAAATACATACCAACAAATTATAAAAGCAACCTCACTTTTTGGAGGTGTACAAGTCTTTAATATTTTGTTATCTGTAATTAAAACCAAGGTAGTTACTATTATTATTGGTCCTGCTGGTTTTGGAATTTTAGGCTTATTTACGGCCACTGTTAAATTGATTCTTGATTTTACAAAAGTAGGCTTAGATAAAAGTGCGGTCAAAGAACTTGCTGAATACGACACTTTAGAAGATAAAACAAAACGCAATGAGTTTATTTATGTACTTAATAGAGTTGTATGGATAACTGGAGGTCTGGGAGCGCTTTTAACAATTATATTCTCAAAATTTTTAAGTGTAAAAACTTTTGGAGATTCCAGTTATACTTTTGGATTTATATGGCTTGCTTTAGCTGTTTTTTTTAGCCAATTAAGTAGTGGGCGAATGGCTATTTTACAAGGCACTAGACAACTTAAACAATTGGCTAAAGCCAATCTATTATCCAGCTTTTTAGGATTAATGGTCTCTGTGCCGTTATATTTATTATTTGAGATAAGTGGTATTGTTCCTGCAATAATTATTACTTACCTAGTATCTTTTTTAGTGTTTTATTTGTTTTCCAAAACATCTAGTACACATCATTTTGAAATGCCTTTTAAAACATTGTTAAATAAAAGTAAGGCTATGCTTACTTTAGGGTTTACGTTAAGTTTTACTTCATTAATTTTAACACTCACATTATGGTTAATTCAAATATTTATTAGGGATTTAGGAGGATTAGAACAAGTAGGGTATTATGCTGCAGGTATGCTTATAATAAATGCTTATGTTGGTATGATTTTTAATGCAATGGCAACAGATTATTTTCCAAGACTGTCTGCAATAAATAAAGATAATAATGCCATTCAAAAAGTGGTAAATGAACAAGCAGAAATTGCAATTCTCTTAATAACACCAATTATAACTCTATTTTTACTATTTAAAGAACTCATCATTCAAATACTATACACACCATCTTTTTTAGTAATAACAGGTATAGTTACATTTGGTATTTTAGGTACATTGTTTAAAGCTGTTTCTTTTTCTTTAGGTTATGTAATTATAGCTAAAGGGCATTCTAAAGTATATATCAAAACCGCTATTGTATTTAATATATTAATGTTGCTTATATCTGTGGGTAGTTATAAATATGGAGGTCTTGATGGACTGGGTCTTGGGTTATTAATTTATTATTTTATTCATTTTTTAGGAATTAAATGGATTAATGCGCACTTATATAAATTAAGATTATCAAAACATACTTTATACTTATTGTTAATTAGTTGCGTTATTTGTATTAGTGTATATATGGCACTTCAAATAAAAGGCACTTTTTTAAGGTACTGTATAACATCATTACTGGTTTTGGTATCGGTTGTATTTACAATTATGCAATTACAAAAACGTGTTGATTTTAAAGCTTTAATTAAAAGGGGTTTTAAAAAGTAATTATTATGCTTCAAACTGGAATATTAAGAAAATTAAGAATTTATAAAAAAGTAAATTGGTATAAAACGATTTATTTTAATTTTAAAATGTTTCCTTTTGTTGAGGCTATTAAGTTTCCTGTATTTTTTTACGGCCGATATAAGTTTAGTGACCTAATGGGCACTGTTAAGATAAATGGGCCCATTAAAACGGCTATGATTGGTTTTGGACAACCTTATGAATTACAAAAACAGGGTATGGGTATTTCTGAGTTAAATCTGAAAGGCCAGTTGGTTTTTAGTGGTCATGTACAGTTTGGAAAAGATTGTTTTGTATCTATCTCTGAAGGTGCTTATTGTGAGATGGGGCATATGGCTTCTTTGGGTTCAAAATCGACTCTTATTTGTACACATAAAATTAGTTTTGGTACCTGGACAAGAATAGGAGCAGATTCAAAAGTTATTGATACGAATTATCATCAAATGTATGATACCGTAACCAATGAGAGATTTCCAGTTCATGGGCCAATAAAACTTGGAAATTATAACTATATAGGAAGTGATGTAAGTATAAAACAACATACGGTTACACCAGATTTTTGTACTATTGCTTCATACAGTTTGTGCAATAATGATTATTCAACCTATGGTAAGAATATATTAATTGGTGGTATTCCTGCAAAACTTTTAAAAAATAACATATCCAGAGATTGGGAAGGGGAACGTTCCAGATTAGAGAAAACACTAATAGTTGAACTATAATAAATGATTACTTTAATAGACATACCAAAAATTACAGATGTTAGAGGCAACCTTGGCGTTGTTGAAAAAGATGTGATACCATTCAATATTAAACGGGTTTATTATTTATACGATGTTCCTAGTACAGCCTATCGAGGTGGACATTCTCACATAGATCAAACCGAGTTATTGATTCCTTTAAGTGGAAGTTTTGAGGTTGCTTTAGATAACGGAAATGAAAGAAAGTCAGTATTACTTAACAAACCAGATAAAGGGTTACTAATAAATACAGGGATTTGGAGAGAATTACAAAACTTTTCATCTGGATCAGTTTGTTTGGTGCTTTCCTCAGGAGAGTTTGATGAAGCAGATTATATAAGATCCTATAAAGATTTTTTAACCTCCAAAAGTTAAGAAAGTTCCCAAGTTTTCAGATAGTGTTCTGCAACGCGTTCATAGTGATGATAGGTTTCTACAAACCAACGCGCATTTTTTGAAATTTCTTTGATTTTTTTTGGTTCATCAATAAGCTCTTGCATTTTTCGATATAATATTTCTACGTCAGGAACAGCTTCAATTCCAATTTCTTTCTCCAGTTTATAATGGGTTTTAAAGATTTCACTTAAACCAGTAAAAACCACTTTTCCAGTAGCCATAGCCTCCAGTGCGTTATAACCTTGACTATAAGCGTAGGTCTGGTCTAATAATATATGACTGTGATTATAAAGAGAAATATATTCTTGATAGGGAACACTTTTAATTTGGTTAATTTCTATTTGGTCTTTATAATTCGCTTTAATTTTTTTTAGAGCTTTTTCAAAAAAAGCATTTCCTTTTTTGATGTAATTAATTGTGTTAATACCGTGAAAAAAAATAATTACTTGTTCTAAAGCAGGTTCTTCATATTTAAATTTATCTACATTAACAGGGAAAGGGATCATCGGAACAACTTTGGATTTTCCTTTATAAGCCATAAAATAATCCATATTTGCAGGTATAATTCGCTGAACTTTAGAGTGCACGTATTTACTTAATTTAACATGAGATGACTTTAAGTACCTTAAACTGTATTGATAATTTTCTTTAAGTGACTTATCAATAAGATATGGTGTTAATACATGATAAGGTAATTTAGAATTGAGAATATAACTTATGTAAACATGATCATCACCACAAGCCGAAAGACTTACATTTTTATTATGCTTGAAAATATATGACAACATAAATCGATCAAAAAAAGGAGTAGTTTTGAAAGGAAACTCATTAATTAGTTGAACACTGTCAAAATTTTTGAATTTTTTACGATGTAAAAAGAAGCGAATAACAACTTCTAATACAGAAAGATCAAAATTAAAAATTCTGTAAAATAACAGTTTTAATGGTTTAAGTGGAAATTTTTGAAAAATATCTGGATTTAATGAAATATCTACAGGTAAGGATTTAAAACCATCTTTTCCTCCGGCGATTATGACTTGATGTCCATATTTTGATAGCCCTTGTTTTAAGGAGTTATGAAAATTACTGTATTCACCAATCAAAAGAATGTTCATCATTAAATATTTAGTGTAATTTAATAGATTTGTTAGGTATACAAAACTATATGACTAAAATTTGTTTAATAACGGATTCTTTAGGTAAAGGAGGAGCAGAGCAGATGACTGCAAAACTGTCGAGGGCATTTCAAAATTGTGGATACGAAGTTTATATAATTATCCTAAAAGATCAAATCGATTATAGCTTTTCTGGACAGCTTATCAATTTAGGAAAGAATATTTCTGACTTTAAATTTTTAAAACAATACAAAAAGGTTGTTGCTTTTAAGAAGGCATATAAATGTATTGATGCTGATATTTATATTGATTTTAGAGTCCGTTCAAGAAGTTTAATGGAATTTGTTTTACATCAATATGTTTTTGATATCTCAAAAACTATTTTTTCAATAAGATCTTATAATGTGTTTTTACACATTCCAAAATATAGATATTTTTTTAAATCATATAGTAATTGTAGAGCAATAGTTTGCCCCACTAAAGCCATTTTAAATCTAATGAAAACACATTATGATTTTAAAAACTTAGTACATATTCCAAATTTTATTATAAAAAATGAAATAGACCCTAACTTTGAAAAAACTTCTAATACATTTCAGTTTGTAATAGCTGCAGGAAGACTTAATAATAATGTTAAACAATTTGATAAACTCATCAAAGCCTACAAGCATTCTGACTTAATAAAAAGTAAAATTAGACTTTTAATTTTTGGTGATGGTAAAGACAGAAATGAATTAGAAAACTTAATCGTTAAGGAGCTTTTACAGGAATTAGTTTTTTTAGAGGGTTTTAATGCTAATCTAGAAGCTATTTTTGGCGATGCTTACTTTACCTTGCTTTGTAGCAAATATGAAGGATTTCCTAATGTACTTTTGGAAAGCTTAAATTCTGGAACTCCTGTGGTGTCTTTCGATTGTAAATCAGGTCCCTCAGATTTGGTTCAGAATGGCAAAAATGGGATTCTTGTTGAAGATCAAAATTTTGAAGCACTTACCAATGCTATGAATAAGATGGTCAACAATAAGGAGTTTTACGAAACTTGTAAAAGTAATGCCAATACATCAGTTGAAAAATTTTCAAGTATAGAAGTAATTAAGTCTTGGGAAAACTTGATTAATAAGTCTTAAATTTAATATTAAGCTTTAATAGAATTTGTTTCATTGAATTCAAAACCAGCATTATTAATTTTGGTGCTTTAAGTGCAATTTTTTGTTTTGTGTTAAGCCTATTAAAATCAATATGATGAGACAAAAAACTAAAATCCGAACCTTCTAATTTTAAACGGTATGCATACATGTATCGTTTGTTATTAATGTATGTCAAAAAAGATTCAGTTTCTATACCATATTTTTCCTGTAAACTATTGAGATTTGGAATTTGCCGATTCGAAATAGATAATCTGGTAATTTGATTAGAAATGTTTGCTTTTTTAAAAACCAATGGTTTATTGAAGTATGCTAGACTATTGTTAGTAAAAAAACGAATGTAAAAATCTACATCTTCAGCATAAGTAACGGCTTTATTAAACATATGATCTGAAGCGATTTTTTTATTAATTACCATACTGCTAGGACATAGTATAGCTTGACTTTTACTTGCTTCAAAAAAATCCGATACAATGACAAACGCATTATTATCTGTTTTATTTATATTTTTTTGAGTTCTAAAAGCACCTTTTTTTGAAAAAATTTCTAAGAAATCGGTACCATAAAATACTTGGTTTGGAAACTTTTGATATAACGCATTAATGATCGATAAATAATGAGGAGCCCAGGTATCATCGGCATCAAGAAGTGCAATTAAATCTCCTTTAGATTTTTTTATACCAATATTTCTAGACGCTGATAGACCTTGATTCGTTTCGTTGTTTATGATTTTTATTCTCGAATCAGAATAAGTTTTTATGACCTCCAAACTATAATCTGTGCTAGCATCATTAACCACAAGTATTTCCAAATTACTATAATCTTGTTGTAAAACACTGTCAAGAGTTTCACTAACAAATTTAGCCTTGTTATAAAGAGGAATTACTACAGAAATTAAAGGCGTTACCATTTTAATTTATTTAGTGACATCTGTGTACGCAATATATAATAGTTTGTAGGACTGAAATGCAATCATATTTGGATTCTTTCCTAGTATATTATGTTCAAGAGATCTATGAATTAATTTATAAGCTAGAGCAAGAGGGTAATTAAGACCAATACGTTTTAAAGAAATAAAGGTGTTTAACAGTTTGTTGTTTTTAGCAATAATTCCATTAGCTTTAGTTTGATATAGTAAATTTGAGATACACTCTTTTGATTTATTTAAGTATGATAAATTAGTTTCTAAACCTAAATGATATACTTCATTATCAATGTGAACAACATTTAGTTTTAACTCACTTGTAAATAATGCGAAAAAATTATCAAGGCCGTAGCCAGTAAAAGCCATTTTAGAATGAATGCGTTTAAAACATGATTTTTTAATGATAAAGTTAGCACTAATAATGATTCTGTGAGGATCTTTATTTCTCTGTAATGCAGGGATTTCTTCATATTTTCTTCCATATTTCCATCTTAAAACACCTTTGTTTTTTGGTGGTTTATGATGGTATGCAAATCCCCCAAAGATTGCATCTGTATCTTTATTTATAACATTTAAGTATGAAGCTATAAACTTAGAAGATTTGGGAAAAACATCAGCGTCTAAAAATAGTAACCAATCAAAATTAGCAGCTTCAGCCAATGTAGTTCTGGATGCAATTCTTCCAATGTTTTCAGGTGAATTTAAAAGTTTTGTATTGCTAAGTTGCGATATGGTTTCATTCTGCTTCATGTATTTAATTTCCGAACCATCATCGAATGCAATAATTTCAAAAGCAATTTTTTCTTTACAGAGTTGTTTGTGAATTTCGGAAACCAGTTTAGTGACATGGTAATTATAAACTGGAATTAATACAGATAACATGATATTTAATTTTTTCTTTGAACCACCTCAAATAGAGCATTGTTCTCACATTTGAAAGTTTTGTATGGAAATTTAGAAATTATAGCATAATCATGTGTCGTCATTAAAATGGTATTACCATTATCATTTATTTCTTTTAAAACTTGCATAATTTCAATGCTAGTTTGTGGGTCAAGATTTCCAGTAGGTTCGTCTGCTAGAATTAATTCTGGGTCATTAAGTAAGGCTCTTGCTATGGCAACACGTTGTTGTTCTCCTCCAGATAATTCATGAGGAAACTTATAACCCTGGCTTTTCATGCCAACTTTCTCAAGTACAACATCGATTTTTTCAATAATATCCTTTTTATTTTTCCAGCCAGTAGCTTTAAGCACAAATTCGAAATTAGAGTTTACCGAACGGTCGGGTAAGAGTTTAAAATCTTGAAATACAATACCTAATCTCCTTCTCAAATAAGGAATGTCTTTTTCTTTTATTTTATTGAGATTAAAATCTACAATTTGCCCGCTTCCTTCTTGAAGTCTTAAATCACCATATAGAATTTTCATAAAACTACTTTTACCACTTCCGGTTTTACCAATAAGATATACAAAGTCTCCTTTTTTCATCTTAAAGTTGATTTCAGATAAAACCAGATTTTCTCCTTGATAAATAGAAGCATCAGTTAATTTCAAGATAGTTTCAGTCATAAATAATTGGTACTTAAGAGTTGTAAATGTATCATAAAAGAATGAATAGATAAAATGAAAATATTTATAAATACTCATAATTATAACGTAAAATAGGCGTTATAATTTTGTGATTAATTTATATTTGATTACCTCAAAATATTGCATTGCATGAAAAAATCTTTGTACCTGTTTACTTTGCTGTGTTGTTTGTTTGTTAAAACGCTTCATTCACAACAATCTGCAAATTATACAGATCAATTAACTCAATTCCAAGAGGCATTAGTGCTTTATAACAGCTCTCAATATGAAGCTTCATCTCAACTTTTTAATTCTCTTTTACATCAAGGCGTTGATGGGGCTATAGCTTCTGACTGTAATTATTACGCAGCTAATTGTGCGATTAGATTAAATAAAATTGGAGCAGAACAGTTGATTTTTGATTTTGTGAAAACCTATCCCGAGAGTAATAAATCGAGTTACGCTTATGTTGATGTTGCTAATTTCAAGTTTAATTCAGGGAACTACAAAGAAGCTTTGGAATGGTATAAAAAAGTCAATCAAAATATGCTGTCTGGTAATGATAGAGAACAATATTATTTCAACTTTGCATACGCATTATATATCACAGGCAATTCTAAACAAGCAAAACGATATTTTACAAGAGTTAAAGACTCTAATTTGTATGGAGAGCAAGCAATATATTACATTGGTTATATGGCTTATCAAGGAGATGACTATGATACTGCAGAAGCTTTTTTTGATCAAATCAAGGATAATAATGATTACAAAGATAAACTGATATATTTTCAAGCTGATTTAAATTTTAAAAAAGGACGTTTCGAATTAGCCATTGAATTGGCTAAAAGTCAACTTGATAAAAAAAATAGATCCGAAATATCTGAGCTTTCCAAGATCATTGGGGAGAGTTATTTTAACCTTAATAAATATGACGAAGCATTGCCATTTCTTAAGAACTATAAAGGGAAGCAGAGAAAATGGAATGATTTAGATTATTATCAATTGGGCTATTGTTACTACCAAACAAAAGATTATCAATCTGCAATTTCTGAGTTTAACAAAATTATTGAAGGTAAGGATGAGGTTGCTCAAAATGCTTATTATCATCTCGCAGAAAGTTATTTAAAAGAGAATCAAAAATCTCAAGCTCTAAATGCATTCAGAAATGCTTCTCAAATGCAATACAATGATAAAATTACATCAGATGCATTTCTAAATTATGCGAAATTAAGTTATGAAATAGGAAATGCTTATGAGCCTGTTTCAAATGTTTTAATGGAATATTTAGAGGCATATCCCAAGAGTGCTTCAAAAATGGAAATAGAAAACTTGTTGATTTCATCTTACATAGCCTCAAAAGATTATTTGAATGCCATTAAACTATTAAGAAAAATTAAACGTAATAAGGCACAAAATTTAGCTTATCAAAAAGCAACATTTCTTCATGGTATTGATTTATTCAACATGGGCGATTTGGATGCGTCAAAAACATTTTTTCAAAACTCTAAAGAAGTCAATGAAGATTCCAAATTAACTACTCAAGCTACATTTTGGCTAGGTGATGTTTATTACAAGTTAAAAGCATTTAATTTGGCTGAGGTATCTTACAATGAAGTTGTCAATGCATTAAGAATTAACAAAGATGAAGCTTATGAAATTGTAAATTACAATTTGGGATATGTTTATTTTAAAACTAAATCTTATGATAATGCGATTAATTCATTTAATAAATGGCTAAAAAATTCAGTAAGCGATACAGATAGTTTGATATTGAATGATACTTATGTACGAATAGCCGATTGTTATTTTGTTTCTTCTAATTATATAAATGCCGTAGAATTCTATAATAAAGCTATCGAAATTGGAAAATCTGAAATTGATTACGCACAATTTCAAATTGCAATGAGTTATGGATATATGGGAGATTATACAAAAAAAATTAAGCTTCTAAACCAATTTTTATCGGAAAATAAAACTTCCAAATTACGAGATGATGCTATTTATGATTTGGCTAATACATATAATAAAAATGGGACTCCTGCTAAAGCAATTTCATATTATGAAATATTGTTAAAGGATTATCCAGAAAGTAATTTTGTTTCTAAAGTATTATTACGTCAAGGTTTAATCTATTATAACCAAAGCAAGTCCAATGAGGCTTTAGTAAAATTAAAAACTCTAGCGAAGAATTACCCTCAGTCTTTGGAGGCACAGCAAGCAATTGCAACGGTTAAATTAATTTACATTGATCAAGGTGAGGTACATAAATATGCGTCTTGGACAAAAACTTTGAACTACATAGAGGTTACAGAAAGTGAATTAGATAATGCCACTTATGAGGCTGCTGAAAAGCAATATTTAGATGGGAATACTAAAATAGCTATCAAACAATTTAATAAGTATTTAAGTTCATATCCATATGGAAAACATCTTTTAAAAGCACATTATTATTTGTCTGAACTTTATGTAAAATTAGAATTAGTTGAAAATGCAATTCCTCACCTTGAATATGTAATTAATACCACAGAAAATAGATATAAAGAACAAAGTTTGTTAACGCTAGCACAAATTCACATAGATAATAATTCATGGATAAAAGCTATTTCTGTTCTTGAAACCCTAGAAAATGAAGCAAGTAATAATAGAAATGCATTATATGCCTCAGCTAACCTCATGCAAGCCTATTACAAAACGAATGCTTCAGAATCCTCTAAATTAAAAGCTGATAACATACTTTTAAACTCTGATTTAAATGAAATAATCAAAGAGGATGCTCATTTAATATTAGCAAAACTATATTTTGAGGCTTTAAATTATGAATTGTCAAAATTAAATTATAATGCTATAAAGGATTCTCAAAGATCAGATATCGCTGTAGAAGCCTCCTATTATTTAGCGTTCTTTGATCATTCAAAGGGTTTATGGGAACTATCTAATAGTAAACTCCAAACCTTAATTAAGACCTATCCAAATCAAAAATATTTTTGTTCCAAAGCTTTGTTATTAATGGCTAAAAATTTTGAGGCCTTAAAGGATGCTTTTCAGGCTACCTATATTTTAGAAAACTTGATTACCAATTTTAAAGACTTTGATAATGTTTCTAGGGAAGCAGAAGAGGTTTTAAAGCAAATTAAAGAAAATGAAGCCAAGACTAACGCCTCAATTAAAATTCAAGAATAATTAGTAAAATGAGAGATATAAAAAACCAAATATTTTTATTTACTCTATGTTTTGTGTCAGTTGGAATTGCTCAAGATCGAAAGCAATCAAATGATACTTTGGATACACAAACAATAAATGTAGTTAAGCCATATGTACCAACTGTATCAGATGCTTTTAGAATTAATAAATTACCCACTATAAATAGTTCAGATTATGAAACCCAACAAGCTTTAAATTATCAAATATTTTCTGTACCTGTTGCGTCAACATTTTCTCCTGATAAAGCCACTCCACAGAAGATTAAAAGAGTTAAATTAAATAGGCCTCCATCAAACTACTTGAGTTTGGCTGCAGGGAATTATTTTAATGTTCAAGCCAAAGGATTTTTTGGGTTAGAAATTGATAAATCTAGTAATTTTCATTCAGCACTTAATCATAATTCATCTGCTGGTGGGATTAAAGATGTTAAACTAAAAGACAGTTATTCAGATTCAAACCTTAGTTTGGGATATGATAAATCATTTAAATCTGGTGCATGGCAAACTATTGCAGATTTAAGTTATGCATCTTATAATTGGTATGGTGTTGATGACGAACTGTTGTCGATAACCCCAAATGATTTAGAGGTGTCTCATGCGTATTTTGGAATGGATATATGGTCAGAATATCTGTTTAAAAATAGTAATTTTAAGAAAATCAACGGCTTATTTAAAGTCTTTGGAGATAGTCATGATGCTGCAGAGACTAGATTGAAAACGCAAGCAGAGCTTCAGTTCATTATTTCAGATCAAGTTTTAGATTTAGGATTGGGTTTAGATTATTTAAAAGGGGAATTTAAATCAGGTTTTAGAAACGAATTCGACAATTTACTAGTAGGTATCAATCCTTCATATTTTTACGAATCAGACTTTTTTCAGTTAAGAGCAGGGGTGAAATTGAATTACTTAAATGAAGCAAAGAAAGAGGCTAAATTTTTAATCGCTCCTAATGTGAAGTTTACATATCAACTTGTTGAGGGATATCTTTCCTCCTATGCAGAAGTGACTGGAGGTGTCTCATTAAATAGTTATGAAAATATTTCGGATAAGAATCCATATGTTGCTCCTAATCTGATTTTAACTCCTACATCAACACCTTATGACGCAACTCTAGGGCTAAGAGGTTTAATTACAGAGTCTATTGGTTTTGGCTTATTTACATCTTATATGTCTCAAAAAAATAAATTGTTTTTTACAGCTAACGGTGTGAGTACTGTTCTAAATGCGGTTTATAATTATGGTAATTCATTTGGATTAGTTTATGATGATCTAAAGACGTGGAGTATAGGAGGAGATCTATCCTTTCAAATAGGCGCTGACTTCAACTTACATTTAAAAGGTAACTATAGTGCTTTTAATACTGATAACTTGAATGAAGCATTAAATTTAAGTCCAGTTAATTTATCTATGATTTCTAATTATAAGATTAATGATTCATGGGCTTTTGGAGCGTCTCTATTCTTCTCAGGAATTAGAAAAGATAATTATCAAGACCTAACAGATATTTCAGTTGTAGAGATTGATTCTTTTATTGATTTAAATTTAAAAATCGAATATCAATATAACACCAATTGGAGCTTTTTTGCAAACGGTTTGAATTTAGTTGCAGGATCTTATCAAAAATGGCATAATTACCCTGTGCAGGGGTTGCAAATACTTGCTGGAGCTAAGTATCATTTTGATTTTTAAACTTTGTGTGAAATTTTAGCCAAATAATCATGGTGGTCTCCATGCACAACTAATTCACAAATTAAATCATTTGCTTGGCAAGCTGTATTAAGGGTATTAAAATCAAGATATAGCCATTTCATTGGTATTTCTTGCTCTCCTTTGTAACTTATAAAATAATCTAATTCACCATAGTAATTGGCATTGGTATCAATCCAAAATCCGCCATCTTCATCTTCATACATATATTTAATATCACTAGAATCAATAAGTATTTGTCCATTGGTTTCTAAGCAGGATTTTAAGTGTTTTAAGTAGTAGTCAACTTTATCTAATGTTTCAAAAAGACCTGTTCCATTCATTAAAATCACTATGGAGTCAAATTTATCTCTAACTTCTAAAAGTGATTTTCTTTGAGGATTAGGGATTTTTCTTTGTTTACAAACTTCAATAGCACCTTCTGAAATGTCTATACTTGTTATTTGAAATTTCTTTTCAGCAAGCCATAAACTATGACTTCCGGCACCACAGCCTACATCAAGAATTTTTCCTTGACATATGGCTAAGGCTTTTTGTTCAAGCTTTGGCATATCATCATAAGACCTAAATAAATAGGGAAGCGGTAAAATGTCTTCGCTAGAAATACTAGTAGCTGTAATCAAGTCTTCCGTATATTGCTTGTTACAATAATCTAATAATGCTTTTCCAAAAATGTCTTTCATAATTCAAAATTAGACTTAAAAAAGTTATTTTTCACAGATTGTAATATTTTTGTTTCATGATTAAGCGATTAGAACAACTTCCTGATAAGGCAAAAGAGCAAAGAAAAGCCCAAGAAATATTCTTTAAGAAATTAAGAAAAAAGCCACCTAAGAATTTGGATTACATAATGCATGAATTACATGAATCAGAATTTGAAAAAACAGATTGTTTGACTTGTGCAAATTGTTGTAAAACAACTGGGCCTTTGTTTACCGACAAGGATATCCAAAGAATAGCAAAATTTCTTAGAATGAAAGTTGTAGATTTTATAAAACAATACTTAAGAATAGATGAGGATAATGATTATGTACTACAAACTTTACCTTGTTCCTTTTTAGGGGCGGACAATTATTGTTCAATTTATCAGGTCAGGCCAAAGGCATGTAATGAGTTTCCACATACAAATCGTAAAAAATTCCATCAGATTTCTAAATTAACACTTGAAAATGTAAAAATTTGTCCCGCAGCTTTTCAAATTGTCGAAACTATGAGAAAGAAAATTAAAGTTTAATTTTTAAATTTGGAAAAAAAGCTTTGGAACAATTTCTATATTATTTTGAAACTATACCATCTCATCACAGAAGTTTAATTCTTGTTGGAGGAATAACCTTATTTTGGTCTATTGAAAATGGGTTACCATTATTTAAGCTTGATTATAAAAAATGGCAACATGCTATTCCAAATTTATTCTTTACACTAACAACAGTAGCAATTAATTTTTTGTTAGCCTTTATTTTATTTAAAGCATCCTATTGGGCAACTAATTCAAGTTTTGGTGTCTTAAATTGGATAGGTAATCTGGGACTTGGTTTGAAAATATTTTTAGGCCTTTGTTTACTTGATTTCTTTGGTGCATATCTCCCACATTGGATTGAGCATAAAGTACATTGGTTGTGGAAGGTACATATAGTTCACCATTCAGATCCCCATGTAGATACAACCACAGCTAATAGACACCACCCACTAGAAAGTTTAGTTAGATTCATTTTTACCCTTATTGGTGTCATTATAGTTGGAGCTCCTATTGGTATAATTATGTTGTACCAATCTACCTCTATAGTAGCTACTCAGTTTAATCATGCAAATATTAGTCTTAATCCTAAGCTGGACAAAATATTGAGTTTCTTAATAGTATCTCCTAATATGCATAAAGTTCATCATCATTTTAAAATGCCTTATACAGATACCAATTACGGTAATATTTTTTCTATCTGGGACAGGGTTTTTGGGACATTCTCTTATTTATCACCCAATGCAATTAGGTATGGAATAGATGTTTTTCCTGATTCAGAAAAAAACATTAAAATTTGGGAGCTAATAAAACAACCTTTTATGCCTTATGAAAGACCAAACGACTTTCATTCAAAATAATGAATTAAAAAAGATTTATTAATACGTTTTAGACCAAGCAAATTACTTTGTTTTGTGTAAGCTTTAAGAATTTTGTGTTGTTCATTTTTATTAGTGTGAAAATTAAGAATACTAAGCATCAACATTAAAGTGTTCTTATATCCTAACCTTAATTGGTCTTCATTGATTCTTTTTCTGTATAACTCATAATTTTCAATATCTTTTTTTTTGAAATAATAAATGCTACACATGAGGTAGAATTGAGCATAGTGATGGATACTGTAATGGTAATTGAAATTCCTCATATTAGAAAATTGCTCTATGATATGACTCATAATATCAAATCTTTTACAACATAATGTCGTAAATATAATTTCATAATAATATTGAATATTAAAACTGGAAACATTTTTTGCTAATTTTGATATGATATTAAGATCTTCTGAGATAGTAGGATCATTAATAAACATTTTTTGAGAGACTACTCTACCTATTAATATGGGATGAAAATTGTTTTTGTAAAATAGTTCTTTGTATTTAATTTCCTCGTTGTTTAAGTAATTTTTGAGATTTAAAATACATTTACAAAACACCTTTACGAAAAGTCTTTTTTCAATAACTAAAAGTTTTTTTATCCAACTTCCATAATAGTAATTTAGGGCTGTGTAATCTACAAAAACAGTCAATATCATATCTTGAAAATTAGGGTTACTTAATAAAATTGTGATTTTATCTGTTTTGGTAGTCTTAGTTCTAAAGATAAACCCAATAGAATTACCTATTTGAAGAACTTCATCATAAGTGTAATTATTAATCTTTAGAATGTCTAGGTTGAATATTTGATTAATTAATTGAAAATTTTCTTGATAAAATAATTCTCTGATAATTTGAATTAAGATAGTAGTAAAGTTTTTTGAGAATTTTTTTAAACGAATTATAAAATCAATAAGTTCAGTTGAATTTGTTTGACTTAGTAAGTAAAAACCTTCAAAGTAATATTTTAAACTGTTTTCATAAGGAAAACTATCAATAAAATGCTGGTAATTCTTGTATCCGTTAAATTGAGATAAAATATCAAGTGTTTTATCACTTGGTTTTCCTCCGTCTACAATACGATATAGTCTCCTTAATGTATTGTAGCTTAGTTCTTTATCAGTTACTTCAAGTATAGCATTACTAAGTTTTACACAATCACCTCTATTACTAATATTAATACCAATTTTTACTTCTGTTTTTTGTTTTAAAATTTCAACCATAAGATAATGTACCAATCTTGTACTAAAATCCCTATTTTTTCATGTTAAATTGCATTTGTAAAATACTGATTTTTAGTTTTTTATGTTTTTTTGATTATATACCCAAGGATTACCTTAAAGGGGGTACAACAGATAAAATTGTCGCATTTTGCTGTATGATTTTATTGTTTTAGACCATTTTTTTTTGATGTCAAGTTCTTTAAAACCAATCTTTATATTATTTATTAATGTATTGTCACCTGATAGCTTTATAAAAAAGTCATTAAAGAATTGCGATTTGTTTTTAGAGTTTTCATACGCTTTTAAAATAAAATTTAGTTGTATCCCTTTATTTATTTTTGAATTTTTTAAATTTTCACCAAAGCATAACTTGTTTTGATATTTTGGAAATTTAGCACCTTTGTTTGGTAATGGTTTAAATTGATATTTGTAAATCATTGGATTAAGTTCAGGACTGCCATATACTTGAAATTGGTCATCAGTACCTCGACCAACACTAATTGATGTACCTTCAAATAAACATAAACTCGGATATAATCTAATTGACTTATAATTAGGGAGATTTGGAGAAGGAGGAATAGGCGGTTCGTACACAGTGCTATGAGAATAGTTTGTAACTTTAATAACCGTTAAGTCACAGTGCAATTCGTCAGATAACCACGACTCACCATTAATCATTTTTGCGTATTCACCAACAGTCATTCCATGAACAATTGGGACAGGGTGCATACCTACAAAACTTTTATATTTCATATCCAATACAGGACCATCTATGTAATCACCATTAGGATTTGGACGATCTAAGATGATAAGCGGAATCTTTTGCTCTGCACATGCTTCCATGATGTAGTGAAGTGTTGAAATATAAGTGTAAAATCTTACACCAACATCTTGAATATCAAATATCATAATGTCGATGTCCTTAAGATAATTTAAAGCAGGTTTTTTATTTTTTCCATAAAGGGATATTATGGGCAAACCGGTTTTTTTATCACTACCATTTTTAACATATTCTCCTGCATCAGCATCACCTCTAAAGCCGTGTTCAGGAGCAAATACTCTTTTAATATTTATTTTTAGTTTTAAGAGTGAATCAATTAAATGCGAATAACTCCCATCCTCATTAAGTATTACAGAGGTTTGATTTGCAACTATACCAATTGATTTATTATTTAGTTTATAAACATATTTTTCTGTTTGGTTAGCTCCTACAACTAATGCTTTATTAATTGCTGATTGTTGCGCAAATGAATAAATACTTAGTATTAGAAAGAATAAAATTTTATTTTTGGGCATATTAATAAAATCAGTTTTTGAATTACGAATTTTTTATTGCAAAAAAAATTATAAGAAGTAAGTCTTATAAAAGTAGCATTTCATCTCCAATAATAAAAATAGGTGTTACAGCAATAGCTACAGGAATTATTGTTATGCTGATTTCTATAGCTACTGGTGTAGGCCTTAAAAAGAAAATAAGAGAAAAAGCTGTCGCTTTTAATGGTCACATAACTATAACTAATTTTGATTCCAATGACTCTGACGAGTCGCAATTTCCAATTCTTTTAGACTCTTCATTATACCCAAATTACTCAACAAATAAGGATGTTAAACACATTCAAGGTGTAGCTTCTAAGTTTGGAGTAATAAGGACAGCGCAAACATTTGAAGGTGTTGTTTTTAAAGGTGTTGATGAGTATTATGATTGGAATGCTATATCTGACTATATTTTTAGAGGACGCATTCCTAATTTTGAGTCCTCTTTCAGTAAGGAGGTTGTTGTTTCTAAATACCTAGCAGATCGTCTTGATTTGGATTTAGAGGATCAATTTGAAATGTATTTTTCAAAATCAGATATCCAGAAAATTCCTTATCTAAGAAAGTTTGTAATTGTTGGAATATACGAATCAGGGTTTCATGAAATTGATGAAAAGTTAATCTTAGGAGATATAGCACATCTTAGATTTATTAATAAATGGTCTCGTGATCAAGTAGGATCATACGAATTGTTTATTGATGATTTTGATAATTTAGAATTTCTTACTGAAGCTATTTATGAAAATATCCCTTCAAATTTAAATGCAACGTCCATAAAAAACCGTTATCAATCTGTATTTGAGTGGATAGAAATTTTTGACAATAATACATCTGGGATTATTTTCATAATGCTGTTAGTAGCTGGAATAAATATGATCACTACATTATTGGTTATAATTCTGGAAAAGACAAGGTTAATAGGAATTCTTAAAGCATTAGGATGTAATAATTGGAGTATTAGAAAAATTTTTGTTTACAATGCGCTCTATCTTGTATTAAGAGGCTTAATTATTGGAAATGTTATTGGCCTATTCATACTTATTGTTCAACAAAGATTAAAAATTATTAAATTTCCTAATCCAGAACAATATTATATGTCTTACATTCCTGTTGACCTTAACATAAATGCTTTTCTTTTTCTTAATCTAGGCACTTTTACGGCCTGTTTTGTTATGCTTATTATTCCTTCTATTATCATCTCTAATATTTCGCCTGTTAGAGCCATTAAATTTGAATAGTTAAGTGCACCGTTAAATTGTATATTTGCAAAAAAATAGTTTATGAATTACGCTGAAAATATTTTAGAAACAATTGGTAATACACCTCTTATCAAATTAAATAAATTGACAAAGGAATTGCCATGTATTGTTTTGGCTAAATATGAAACTTTTAATCCAGGTAATTCTGTTAAAGACCGAATGGCCCTAAAGATGATTGAAGATGCAGAAGCAGATGGTAGATTAAAACCAGGAGGAACAATAATCGAAGGAACCTCTGGAAATACAGGTATGGGATTAGCTTTAGCAGCTATTGTTAAAGGGTATAAAATGATTTGTGTTATGTCGGACAAACAATCTAAAGAGAAAATGGACATATTAAAAGCAGTAGGTTCTAAAGTGGTTGTTTGCCCTACTGATGTTGAGCCAGAAGACCCTAGGTCGTATTATTCTGTTTCTAAGCGACTTGCAAATGAGACTCCTAATGCATGGTATGTTAATCAATATGATAACCCTAGTAATACAAAAGCGCATTATGAAAGTACTGGACCAGAAATATGGGCACAGACCAATGGGCGAGTAACTCATTTCATAGTTGGTGTTGGAACTGGCGGGACAATTTCTGGAGTTGGAAAGTATCTTAAAGAGCAAAATCCTAATATTAAAGTCTGGGGCATAGATACCTATGGTAGTGTTTTTAAAAAATATCATGAAACAGGTATTTTTGATGAAAATGAGATATACCCCTATGTTACAGAAGGTATAGGTGAAGATATATTACCTGAAAATGTAAATTTTGATTTGATTGACGGATTTACAAAAGTTACTGATAAGGATGCTGCTATCTACACTCAAAGACTTGCCAAAGAAGAAGGTATGTTTTTAGGGAATTCTGCAGGTGCAGCAATCAAAGGGGTTTTACAGTTAAAAGAACATTTTACTGATGATGATGTTGTTGTAGTTCTTTTTCATGATCATGGTAGTCGTTATGTAGGAAAAATGTTTAATGATGACTGGATGCGCTCAATGGGATATATTGACTAAAGTTTTTGAAGCATATTTCTTATATTAGAAGTATGCAAGAAGATTTTCTTCATTACATATGGAAATTTAGAAAGTTCTGCAGCCCTAAATTAAAAACTTCATCAGGTGAATTTATACAGGTTATTAATCCTGGTATTCACAATTTCAATAGTGGTCCTGATTTTATAGGAGCGCTTGTAGATATCAATGAAATTAGATGGGCTGGTAACATAGAGCTTCACATTAACTCCTCTGACTGGATTAAACATAATCATTCATCAGATTCAAATTATGAATCTGTAATTTTACATGTAGTATGGAATCACGATTCTGAAATTCGAAGATCAGATGGAACTTATATTCCTGTTCTTGAATTAAAAAAGAATGTAAATAAAGGGGTTTATATTTCTTATAGTAATTTTTATCAATATCAACATAAATGGCTGCCATGTGAAAATCAAATCCAGTCAGTCACATCTATAATAAGAATTAAATGGTTGGAGCGTTTATTCTTTGAAAGACTAGAGTATAAGTCAGAAAAAATTTTAGAATATTATAATAAAAACAATAAGGATTGGGAAGCTACATTATTCAAATTACTAATTGAAAATTTTGGAGTAAAAATTAATCAAACTAGTTTTTTATCAATTGCAGAAAGTTTCCCTTTTGAGGGTTTTAGAAAACTTTTTAATAATTTGGAATGGTTGGAGGCAGTTTTGTTTGGTCAAGCAAAACTTTTAAACATAAAAGATGGTGATGATTATCAGAGCAGACTTTTAAAGGATTATAATTTTCTAAAACATAAATTTAAAATTACTGACCAATCTTTTGTAAATGTTACATTTTTTAGGTTACGACCTCAGAGTTTCCCAACCATAAGATTATCCCAGTTTGCTAATTTATATGTTAAGCATAAGTCAATTTTTTCAAATCTATTGAATTGTAAAACATTAAATGATTATTATGAGTTGTTTGATGTTAAAGCGTCCAAATATTGGGAAACGCATTATAATTTTGGAAAAAAATCTAAGAAAAGAAATACATTACTAACAACAAGTTTTATAGATAAAATTATTTTAAATACTATACTGCCTTTAAAATATATTTATGCAAAAACAACAGGAACTGCTTATAGTGAAGAGATTACAAATTTGATTCATGAGCTAAAGTCTGAGTCTAACAGTATTTTGAAAAAATATAGTTCAATTGGGATTTCATCTAAAAATGCCATGGAATCTCAGGCTTTAATACATTTAAATAATTTTTATTGTAGTAAAAAGAGGTGTTTAAAATGTGATTTTGGGGTTAATATCATTAATAATTAATTCGTTTATTTGTGACAATGGATTTACAGAAATTTTTATACTTTTTTCAAAAAAGAGGATATGATGTTTGCGAACGTATTGCAGATCGAATTGGAATTAGAGCAAAAGTAGTTCGAGTAAGTTTTATGTACCTCACATTTGTTACTCTAGGATTTGGATTTGCTTTTTATCTTTTTTTGGCATTTTGGCTAAAAGTGAAAGATATAATTTACACTAAGCGCTCTTCAGTTTTTGATCTTTAGGACTTTTATGAAATCACTTTTTTTAATTTTCAGATCTAAGATATATACAGCACTAATTCTGTTAATCCTTATTTTTGTTGTTGGAGTTTTGGGTTTTAAATCAGTTGATGGTTTTTCTTGGGTAGATGCAATCTACATGACTGTAATTACCATCTCTACTGTTGGTTTTTCTGAAGTTCATCCTTTAGATGATCAAGCTAAATTATTTGCAACAGGATTGATTTTATCATCTGTAATAATTTTAGGGTACGCCATAAAGGTTATAACAGAATACGTGTTAAGTAAAAGTAACATTGAGGAGTATTATAAAAAGAAAATGCAAAAAAAAATAAACAGTATGGATGAACATATCATTATATGTGGATTTGGTAGAAATGGAAAACAGGCAGCTAAAAAACTTCTAGCTTACAATAAATCATTCATAATTATTGAAAAGGATAGATCTGTTATTGATAAATACCAAGATGATAATCTTTTATTTGTTTACGGGAATGCTAATGAAGATGAAGTTTTACACTCAGCAGCAATTAATAAGGCAACTACTTTAATTGCTGCTTTACCTGATGACGCAGATAATCTTTTTGTTGTTTTGTCTGCAAGGCAGATAAATAAAAACCTTAACATTATCAGTAGAGCCTCTCAAGAGACTTCCTACGATAAGTTAAAATTAGCTGGTGCTAACAATGTAATTATGCCTGATAGAATTGGAGGTGATCACATGGCTTCATTAGTAGTTGTTCCAGATTTAATAGAATTTATTGATAATTTATCTATTGTAGGAAATAAAAACATAAATATTGAGGAAATACCAGTTAGTAAGTTGTACGACACGTCATACGTTAAAACTATTAGAGATTTAGATTTAAGAAAAAAGTCTGGATGTAGTGTCATTGGATTTAAAACTCCAAATGGTGATTATGAAGTTAATCCTGAGGCTAATACACAGTTGGTAGAGGGATCGAAAATTATTGTCTTAGGGAGGCCAGAACAAATTCAGAAACTTAATTCCATATACAATCTGTAAATCTATTAATTGATGATATGTTTTAATTACTCCAATTTTTTTTACATCTTGTCATCGTTTTTTCAAAAAAATCAAAAAAATAACTCAATGAATAAATTTTTCCTTGCCCTACTATCTGTTTTTTCACCACTAATGTCTTTTGCCAATGAGGCAACTAATCAAGGTTTAGATAATCAGATTAATGAAGTTTTTGCAAAGTATACAGGTTGGTTTGTTAATGCCATATTCTATCAAATTCCTATTTCTGAAGATGCCGGTATACCATGGGTAGTAATTCTCCTATTAGGTTTTGCTACATTTTTTACCATTTATTTTAAGTTTATTAACCTAGGAGCATTTACTACTGCAATTAATGTAGTTCGAGGAAAATATGACGCAATTGACGATCATTCAAATCAAGAGGATGTTAATGTTTTAGAGGTTGATCATGATATAAAAGGCACTATCAAGGATGAAAGTCAGGAAGGTGAGGTGTCTCACTTTCAGGCGCTTACTGCAGCACTGTCTGGGACTGTTGGTTTGGGTAATATTGCGGGCGTTGCTATAGCAATTACCATTGGTGGTCCAGGGGCTACTTTTTGGATGATTGTTGCAGGGTTACTTGGAATGACATCTAAATTTGCGGAATGTACTCTTGGTGTTAAGTATAGAGATATAGGTGAAGACGGGACTGTATATGGCGGGCCTATGTATTATCTTAAAAAGGGACTCACAGAAAAAGGGTATGCTGGCTTTGGTAAAATCTTAGCAGTATTATTTGCTATATTTTGTATAGGTGGTTCTTTTGGTGGAGGAAACATGTTTCAAAGTAATCAAGCGGCTCAAATTTTTAACGATATAATTGGAAATGAAAGCAGTAGTGGAGGATTTTATTTTGGATTGGTCATGGCTGTTTTTGTAGGAGTTGTAATTATTGGAGGAGTTAAACGTATCGCATCAGTAACAGAAAAGATAGTTCCTTTCATGGTTGGTATATATCTTTTAGCAGCTTTTGTTGTTATAGGGATGAATATTAGCCAAGTTGGTAGTGCATTTGTTTCAATATTTGATGGGGCCTTTTCTCCTTCTGGAGTAACTGGAGGTATAATTGGAGTTTTAATCCAAGGTTTCAGAAGGGCTGCATTTTCAAATGAAGCTGGTGTAGGTTCTGCTGCAATTGCTCATAGTGCTGTTAAAACCAAATTTGCAGCATCTGAGGGAATTGTTGCTTTATTAGAGCCTTTCATAGATACTGTTGTAGTATGTACAATAACAGCTTTAGTTATTGTTATTACTGGTAATTATCTTGATCCTGGAGCTGCCTCAGGAGTAGAGTTAACATCTAATGCTTTTGCTAGTGCTATACCATGGTTTCCCTATGTGTTAACTGTAGCTGTAGTGCTTTTTGCTTTTTCAACAATGATATCATGGTCTTATTACGGACTCCAATCATGGTTGTTTTTATTTGGAAAAACTAAAAGGAATACCATTACCTATAAAGTAGTGTTTTGTATATTTACTATTATTGGGGCCTCAATCAGTTTAGGAGCAGTAACAGATTTTTCTGACGCAATGATTTTTGCTATGTCTGTGCCAAACCTCATTGGTGTCTCTCTCTTATTACCTAAAATTAAGGAAGAACTTGTAAAATATAGATCAGCCATTAAATCTATTAAGTGATAATTTAAAATGACAAAATTTAAATCCCATTTTGGTTTTTCAAAAAAAAAACGAAATGGGATTTTTTTATTGGTTTTAGTTATCTGTTTTATGCAACTTCTAATATGGTCAAATGCCTTAAAACCCGTCTTCGATATTCATGTTGATCAAGAGCTTATAGCTTTAAATAAAAAAATGGACTCAATTCAAAGTTCCTCAACTATTAAAACTGACACTATTTATCCTTTTAATCCTAATTTCATAGATGATTATAAAGGTTATGTTTTGGGATTAAATACTAATGAAATAGATAGACTTTTAAAATATAGGTCTAAGGGAAATTGGATTAATTCTGCAGAGGATTTTAAAAAGGTTACTGGTATTGATGATGCATTATTAAATAAATTATCGAAATCTTTTAAGTTCCCGGATTGGTTAAAAAATAAGACACCTTCAATTCAAAGCAAAAAAAGTAACGATAAAATTGAAGACTTAAATAGGGCTAAAAAAAATCAGCTCATTTCTGTTTATGGTATCGGAGAAAAATTATCTCAACGCATTATAAATTACAGGGACAAATGGGGTGGTTTCTTGACAGAAAGTGAACTTTATTTAATTTATGGTCTAGATTCGATAGTAATTGATCGAATCAAGAAAAAATTTAAAATATTGAATCCAAGAAAGATTAAAACTCTTGATATTAATAAAGTTACTTCCTATGAATTAGTTCAAGTGCCATTTATAGACTACGAATTAGCTTTTGAAATTATAGATTATAGAAAATTACTAGACGGTTATACTCATGTTAATCAAATAAAAAAAGTTAAAGGCTTTCCGCTAAATAAGTTTGACATAATTAAATTATATTTGGTGATTGATTAGAAAAAGAAAATTTAATGAATAACATGTACTTCACTGAAGAGCATGAACTCTTTAGGAATAGCTTAAAAGAATTTCTAAAAAAAGAGGTTGTACCCTATGTAGATGAATGGGAATCTCAAGGAAAAATTGATTCTTCTATTTGGAAAAAAATTGGGGAAATGGGGTATTTAGGAATATCCTACCCTGAGCAATATGGAGGATTAGATCTCGATATTTTTTACATGATTATCTTTCTGGAAGAGTTACAAAAGGTAAACTCAGGAGGATTTGCAGCAGCTGTTTGGGCGCACGTTTATTTGGCTATGACACATTTAAAATGTGAAGCTAATGAAAGCATTAAATCTGATTATCTTGAGAAAAGTATTAGTGGGGATAAAATAGGTTGTTTGTGTATTACTGAGCCTTTTGGAGGTAGTGACGTGGCTGGAATGCGAACTACTGCAATAAAAGACGGAGATCATTTCATCGTAAATGGTTCAAAAACTTTTATTACAAATGGTGTTTACAGTGATTATTTAATTGTTGCTGCCAAAACAAATCCGGAACTAGGTAACAAAGGGATAAGTATCTTTTTGTTGGATAGAGACATGGAGGGAATTACTGCTACTAAATTAGATAAACTTGGTTGGAGAGCTTCAGATACAGCAGAACTAGCTTTTGATAATGTTAAAGTTCCCAAAGAGAATTTGCTAGGTGAACTCAATAAAGGGTTTTCATATATCATGCAACATTTTGCTTCAGAAAGACTAATCATGGCTGTAAATGCTCACGCTAGGGCAGAGTATGCTCTTGATTATGCTGTAAATTACATGTCTGAAAGGTTAGCATTTGGAAAAACTATTGATAAGTTTCAGGCGCTAAGACATAAAATGGCTTCAGCATATACAGAAATGGAAATATGTAAACAATTCAACTATTTTACAGCTCTTCGTTTGGGAAAAGGAGAATATGTAGTTAAAGAAGCTACAATGGCCAAGTTAAAATCAACCAAAATGGCAGATGAAGTAATTTATGACTGTCTTCAAATGCTAGGCGGCTATGGTTATATCGAGGAATATCCTATGGCACGTCTTTTAAGAGATAGTAGGCTGGGTCCAATTGGTGGTGGTACTTCTGAAATACTAAAAGAAATCATAGCAAAAATTGTAATCGATAAAAAAGATTATAAACCAGCTACATAAAAATGATTAATTTTATTGTTAATTATTAGAATCATTTTATATTTGCACAAATTTTAAAAGAGAGGAGGTTAAGGACTATGTTAATAATACCAATTAAAGAAGGAGAAAATATAGATAGAGCTTTGAAGCGTTACAAGCGAAAGTTTGACAAAACTGGAACTAAGCGTCAATTGCAAACTCGTAAACAGTTTACTAAACCCTCGGTTGCTCGTAGAGCGCAAATTCAAAAAGCACAATATATACAGTCTTTAAGAGATCAAGAGAATATCTAAGTCTTATTTAAAGATAAAAATATCAAGCCCTGTTTTACAGGGCTTTTTTTTGTTATATATTTATGATGTTTGATTTTGTGTTATGGTTTTATTACAACAGTTTAAAGATTACTTATTACTTGAAAAGAAATATGCTTTACTAACTATAAAAAATTATGAAAGAGATTTAATTCAGTTTTTTAATTATCTCGACATAAAAGCTACAGAATTTGAATTGCAGATTATTGATTACGGTTCTATTAGATCATGGATTGTAATTTTAATTGAAGAAGGTATAAGTAATAGAACTGTAAACCGAAAAATAGCATCTCTAAAAGCTTTTTTTAAATTTCTTGTAAAAGTTCAAATAATTGAATCCTCTCCTCTTCTTTTACATAAGATGTTGAAAGAACCCAAAAAGGCCCAAGTCCCGTTTTCAATTAATGAAATAGAAAACGTTTTGGATCAATATTATAATCATGATGACTTTGAGTCATTAAGGAATTATTTAATAATTCTATTACTATATACAACGGGTATAAGACGCTCTGAACTTATAAACCTTAAAGAGATTGATATTGATTTTGAAAACAATACTCTAAAAGTTTTAGGAAAAAGAAATAAAGAGCGCTATGTCCCACTTTTAAATTCAGTGAAAGAAGTCCTTATTAATTATTTAGAACTTAAAAGTAAACGTTATCCGTCATATAGTAATGAATATGTGTTTATTACTAAGAAGGGGGTTAAAGTTTATGAAACACTTGTTTATAGGGTTGTAAATTCTTATTTTAGTAAAGCATCTTCAAAGTTAAAAAAGAGTCCTCATATTCTTAGGCACTCTTTTGCAACTCATTTATTGAATGAGGGTGCAGATTTAAATTCTGTTAAAGATTTACTGGGTCATTCAAGTTTAGCCTCAACTCAAGTCTACACTCATAACAGTATAGCAGAATTAAAAAAAGTATATAGGGGAGCTCATCCTAGGAGTAAGTCCTGAATTGAGAAAAGTTTAATTTAATTTTTAATGCTTATGAAGGTAAACATGCAATCTGTCAATTTTAATGCAGACATTAAATTGATCGAATTTATTCAGAAACGTATGGATAAGCTAGAACTGTTTTATGATAAAGTCATAAAATCAGATGTGTTTTTGAAAGTTGAAAATACAAGTGATAAGGAGAATAAAATTATTGAAGCTAAAATTTCTGTTCCAGGAGATAGTTTTATTGTAAAAAAGCAATGTAAGACTTTTGAAGAGGGTATTGATGTAGCTGCTTCATCACTAGAAAGGCAACTAAAAAAACGAAAAGAAAAACTGAGGTCTTTTGCTTAAAAAAAAAATAAAAAAGTTTTGTTTAAAACAAAAAATATATACATTTGCAGTCCGTTAGAAATAGCGGACTTTTTTATTGTGCTTAATTATGAGCATTTTAAGCCGATATAGCTCAGCTGGCTAGAGCAGCTGATTTGTAATCAGCAGGTCGTGGGTTCGAGTC
>ERZ802830.776-NODE-776-length-31302-cov-11.8945_pt1 | contig 31302 bp, 30 predicted proteins | sample MGYA00345654_ERZ802830 | MGnify/ENA primary metagenome ERZ802830 (study PRJEB30503, sample SAMEA104212375) | marine metagenome | biome: Westerlies Biome; feature: [SRF] surface water layer (ENVO:00010504) within the epipelagic zone...; material: water... | reverse complement strand
TAGAGTCAACTTTATTAATTACAGGTATTATGTCAAGACCAGCCTCTATTGCAGCATATGAATGGGCAAATGTTTGAGCTTGTACGCCTTGTGTTCCGTCTACTAGGAGTAAGGCACCATCACATGCTATTAGAGCACGTGAAACTTCATATGAAAAATCTACATGGCCGGGGGTATCTATTAGGTTTATTTGAATATCTCCAAAATTTAAACGAATGGGTTGAGATTTAATTGTGATACCCCGCTCTCTTTCTAAATCCATAGAGTCTAATATCTGATCAACATGTTCACCTGGATTGATTAAACCTGAAATCTCGATTAGCCTATCAGCCAATGTAGATTTCCCATGATCAACATGAGCAATTATTGAAATATTTCTTATATTTTTATTATTTAACATCTTTATTAAGTTATTATCCTATATACAAAGAGGTTTTAGATGGCAAATATTAAATCACAAAAGAAAAGAATCAGGCAGGATGCAAAAAAGAATTTGCGCAACAAGTCTATAAAAACTGAGTTAAAGTCATCTCTCAAGTCTTTATACGATGAAAATGATAAAGTTATCCCAGAAAATAAAGCTATTGTCATAAAAGAATTAGATAAAGCATTCACAGACGGCATTATTTCAAAAAATTATAGAGATAGAAATAAGTCTAGAATATCAAAACTCTAAAATTTTTTTAATACCCACAACAAATCTTTTATTATTTTCATGATTAAATTCTGATTCATTTGTAAGTCTTTCAATCTTATTTAATTGATGAAATGACTGATTTAAATTATCTCTACTTATATTATTTAGTCTTCGTTTAGCAAGCTCATATTTAAAGTCAATTTTTTCATCTAACAATAGAGCAACTCTTTCTTCTTCATTATCAAACAATAAATTTATTCTTAGAAGCTCTTTGTTTAAATATGAAAGAAACTGTTGAAACAAGTACTCACTTTGACAAAATTCATAAATTATTTGGTTTGAAAGGGATTCTTTTTGATTAAAGATTATATTGCTTAAATCCCATGGGAAAAACTTATCTTTGACCTTTTTTAAACTTTCGATAATCTCAATGTTGTTTGAGACTTCTGAGAATTTACCTAAACTACTCTTTTTAATTTGAAATATATAATCTAAAGAGAAATCATAATCACTCTTTGATAAATCTCTAAAGTTGACAAATTTATCAAAAACAAATTTCTTATCGTAATCTTCAAATAAGGAAAGTGTCGTAGTACTCAAAAATTCCTCAAAGGTAATAAATTCAACAGCTTCTGAAATATTAGAAAGTTTGATAAAGTCCTGTCTATTAGTAATCAAATTTTCTGTAATAAGTAATTTAGTCATCAACCAACAAAATTTATAATCTTATCTTGAACAAAAATTACTCTTTTATATTTTTTTGCAGAAAGCTCATAGCTTTCTAAACACAACTTCTCGACCTCTAATTGTTGTAGGCCAGTAGGGACTTCCATTGCATGTTTCTTTTTACCATTAATCTGAATAACTAACTCATATGTTGGATTCTCTATTTTATTATTATCTATGTTTGGCCAACTAAGTTGTGTAATCTCAGTATTAAAATTTTTGTAAAAAATTTCTGACGAAATATGTGGTGCGAACGGATTAAGTAATAAACAAATATTTTGTATAATATCTTTTTTCATACCAGAAGAGATGTGATTATTATTCTTTAGATAATCTGAAATTTGATTGTTGATTTTCATTAAATCAGAAACTGCAGTATTAAACTCAAATTTTTCAAGGTGGTTTGTGATTGATCCGATAGTCTGATTTAATAAAATTTCTAATTTTTCTTCATCTCTACTTGTTGAATCACTGTTCTCCAATTCTGAGATTGATTCAAGGTTATCCCACAACTTAAACAGGAATCTTCTAGTCCCCTCTATTCCTCCATCATTCCATTCGACTCCATCACTTGGTGGAGCCATAAATAAAATGTACAATCTTAAAGCATCTGCACCATGGCTTTTAAAATAGCCTTCTGGGTCAACTATATTCCCTTTTGATTTTGACATTTTGGATCCTCCAAAATTAATCATTCCTTGTGAAAATAGATTCTCGAAAGGTTCATTAATATCTATCATCCCAAGATCTCTTAGTGCTTTCACGAAAAAACGAGAATAAAGTAGATGTAAAATTGCGTGCTCTACTCCTCCAATATACTGGTCTACTGGAAGCCAGTTATTAATATAATCTGCATTAAATGGCTTTTCAGAATTTTTGGAATCTAAATATCTCATGTAATACCATGATGAGTCCACAAAAGTGTCCATTGTATCTGTTTCCCTTTTAGATGGAATTCCGCATACGGGACACTCAACATTAACAAAACTTTCACTTTTTGACAGAGGTGAGCCATCAGTATTGAGATAATCCTCAATCTCAGGAAGCTTAACAGGCAAGTTCTCAAATTTTTCTGGAACAAGCCCACAATTTTTACAATTTACTAAAGGGATTGGGCAGCCCCAGTATCTCTGTCTACTTATCAACCAGTCTCTTAGTCTGTAAGTTGTTTTTTGTAAGCCAATATTATCTGCAACTAGCCGTTCAACTATTTTTGAAGAGGCTTCATCATGAGAATTTAGACCATCAAATTCTTCAGAATTAATCAATTTTCCTTGACCTGTAAATGCTTCTTTTTCGATGTTAGATGACATTTCTTGATTTGAAATCACCTGTTTTATTTCAAGATTATACTTTTTAGCAAAATCGTAATCCCTTTGATCATGACCTGGAACAGCCATTATGGCACCAGTTCCATAATTGATGAGAACATAATCAGCTATCCATAGAGGAATTTGTTCTTTAGTGAGGGGATTTGTAACTAATAAACCTGTATCAACACCAGTCTTTTCTTTTGTAATTGACATTCTTTCAAACTCAGACTTTGCAGAAGCTTCAGAAATATACTTTTTAATATCTTCAGCATTTTCTGACATGCTAAGAATATTTTTTATTAGTTCATGTTCTGGAGAGATTACTGCAAAAGTCATTCCAAACAATGTATCAGGTCTTGTAGTAAAGACTTCAAAAGCTAGATTGCTATCAGTTATTTCAAGTTTAAATTGTGCGCCTGCAGATTTTCCAATCCAGTTTTTCTGCATTGATTTTACATTCTCAGGCCATTCTCCGATATCTTCTAGGCCACTTAAGAGCTCGTCTGAATATTTTGATATGTTTAAAAACCATTGATTTAGATTTTTTTGTGTTACTTCAGACTCACACCTATCACAATCTCCTTCAATTACTTGCTCATTAGCTAAAACTGTCTTACATGATGTACACCAATTTACTGGTGCATCTTTTTTATATGCTAAATCATTATTGAAAAGTTGTATAAATAAATGCTGAGTCCATTTATAGTAGTCCTCAGAATGAGCAGCTACCTCTCTATCCCAATCATAAAGTGATCCCAATCTAATAATCTGATCTTTCATATTTTTCATTCTGTCTTCCGTAAATTTTCTTGGGTGTATGCCTGTCTTAATTGCAGCATTTTCAGCAGGAAGACCAAAAGAGTCCCAACCCATTGGTGAAAGTACATTGTGGCCTGTAAGTTTTTTATATCTCGTAATAACATCACCAATCGTATAGTTTCTTACATGGCCCATATGTAGATCTCCAGATGGATATGGATACATGCATAAATTGTAAAACTTTGGCTTTTCGGAGTTCAGATCACATTTTCCAAGATTGGATTCAGCCCAAAGATTTTGCCATTTTTTTTCAAATTCTGCAAATTTATAGTCACTCATTTTGATATACCTTTTCTATCAGAGGAAATATAGAATCCACACTAGATTTTTTAACCATTTGTTCAATATTAAACAATTTTGATTTTATTTTTTTATTATCGTATCTTAAATCCTTAACAGCTTCATTTAATGAACTTAAAAGTTCCTCATTATCTTTAAATAAATAGCCACTATCTTTTGTTAGATAACTATTCATTGGAAGTATATCTCTAGTAATACATATTTTTGAAAAGCTCATAGCTTCAAGCAAAACAAGGCCCAGTCCTTCAGAAAATGATGGAAAAACAAACAAATCTACTGAGTCGAAAAATTTTTTTCGATTTGAAACGTATCCCAAATAGCTTATTTTTTTATTACTTTCCTCACTAGAAATTGACTGTAGGTATTCAATATATGAAGGATCTGCATAACCTCCTATTTTGAGAGTTACATTATTAGTATCAATTTTATTGAAAGTTAATAACAAATCTTCAATTCCTTTATTTTTATTTATTCTTCCAAGGAAACCAATCGAAATATCTGCTCCAAATGAATTTGGTGGATTAAAGTTACTTTGATCTATCCAATAAGGAATAATCGTTGGTCTCAGTTTTTCATTTAGCTCAATTATCCAATCACTAACTGCTTTAGATATTGCAATAATTGAATCTGCTTTTTCCCAATATCTCGCTAGAAAAATCATAAATCTTTTTTTTATACTATTAGAGATATCTGTACTTTCTAAGTAAGTATCATATTTGCCATGAACACTGACTATCCATCTAAAATTATCATTGAATTTTTTAATAATATATATCATGAAATCACTTCTAGGTTGGTGAGAATGGACAATATCACATTTATTTTTTTTGATATAAAAATAAAGCTTAAAGTAAGATAAAACATTAAACATTCTTGGACCATTTAATCTTTTGATTGGAATATCTAAATTGCTAAATTCATTTTCCAAGGAAAATATATTATTGTTATCTGGGCCAATAATAATTAGATTAACTATGTAATTCTCTTTTATTTGTTGTTCTACTAAATCAAACAGGTGTGTCTCTGCTCCACCTCTATTAAGTGTGTTAATTACGTGACATATTTTCATAATCAAATTAGATTCTAGGTGAAATCCAAGTTGACTTCGGTGGAAATAAATAATTTTCACGATAAAATTCGATAAGCTTTATTGGCGTAAAGTTAACGATTATATCTTCAGACCCACTTACATCATTTCGAATAGGATTAATTAAGTTTGAATTTATTAGTTTTCTTTTGAAGTCATACAGTTCATAAATACTGTTTATTTTTTTATTTGAATAATTATTATCTTGAATACTTATAAAATACTTTGAAGAAGATGGTTCAAAATCATTTACAATTAAAAACTCTATAAATTGTTCTTTAGTTACATTAATTTTAGAATTATATGATTGGATTTTTACATCTTGGTTTGAAACAAGGACTACTGGTATTGGATAATCATAATTATATAAACTTAAATGTTCAAAACGATGGTGTCCATCTAAAAGTATAAGTTTTTGTATCTGATTTTGAATATCTAAATTATTAATTACGTCTCTATCAATTTCAACAGAAAAAACTAGTGGTGGGAAATCCTTAACCGTTTCAAGGTCTCTGACTTGTTCAAATTTATCTTGAGTCTCTTCATGTAAAACTATATCAATATCATTATCTTTTGAGAAATTAATAGTTGTTTTTAACCCAACTACTTCAGTGCCATTAAATTTATACTTTTCAAAATTATTAAATATCATAGTTTTTCAAAAAAAGAACTCATGAATTTTAAAAGGTATTCTACTGCGGGCTTATCTATAGAATTGTATAAACTGATTCTGATACCACCTACGCTACGGTGACCTTTAATCCCAATGATATTGTTCTCGAGAGATTCTTCTAAAAAGAGTTTTTCAATTTGTTCATTTTTAAAATTAAAAACTACATTCATTTTGCTTCTTGCATACTCTTCAACTGGTAGAGATACGTGATCGCTATATTTGCTGAGCATTGAATATACGTTAGTTGAGTGATCTTGAGATTGTTTCTCAAAATATTCCACCCCACCAGCATTCAACATCCAATCAGTAACAAGTTTTAACACGTAAATCGAAAAAGTAGGAGGAGTATTTAACAAAGAATCTTTATCGATCAATTTGGATAAGTTAAGATATGTTGGATTTTCATTTTGTTCAATAAAGTCTTCTCGAATTATAGAAATTGTAACTCCAGGTATTCCTAGGTTTTTTTGTGCTCCAGCATAAATATAAGCTACATTGTTCCAATCAAATTTATAGGACCCAATATCGGAGGAACTATCGACTATTAAATCATTCTCTATCTGATCAAAATTTCTTAATTGGATACCTTCGATAGTTTCATTTGAAGTTATGTGGAGATAATCAGTTTTTTGATTAACAGCTAGTGAAGGATCTTTGATAAATTCAGAAATATCGCTACTTTTCAAGAAAATCTCTTTTGAATCTCTAATTTTAACAAAATCTTCATAGGTTTTTTTCCCCCATGTTCCAGTAACTAAATTTGATGTAGATTTTTTTAAATTTATGTTGTGCGCTAAAAAAGTATTGTGGAAAGTAGCACCTCCTTGAAGGAATAGAATCTTATAATTAGAAGGGATATTTAACAGGTCTTTTAAATTCTTTTTAGTATTTTCAAGTATGTTCTCAAAAATATCACTTCTATGTGATATCTCAAGGATTGAAAATCCTTCATTCTCATACTCTAAAATATTTTGGTTAACTATCTCTAAAACAGAATTATCTAATGTAGCTGGTCCGGGAGAGAAATTGTATTTATTCATTATTTCAAACTTTTATCTTTAATAATCATGTTATACCCGACTCCCATAATGAGAGCAGAAAAAGCATTTAATTCTTCAATAGGTATTAAGAAAAAGAAGAATACTAGCAAAAGAAAAGAATAAAAATTTAAATTTTTATCTTCTGATATCCAAAAATTACAAATTAAAAGAAATAGAAATACAATAAAGAACGAACCGAAAGATAGAGAGTAGTTAACGAAAAGGTTTTGTACATTTGGAGAATACTCTAGTAATGAATAATTCCCAGTTCCAAAGTTTTTTGCTTCATATCTTGATAATAAATATCTTGGTAATGTCCTATTAGTTAAATACATTTCATTTTTCATTTCATAAGACAGATAATCACTGAAGCCGATGTTTGTATTTGTAATGCCTTGTGGAGATAATGACCTGAATGAAAAAGCAAAATAATTAATAACATCGCTTCTATCACTCCCTATTTCAATTGTTTCATCAATATCATTAAATACAATTGCTTCAATCTCAGATGATTCAATATTAGAGTTTAAACAATCCCTGCTTTGAGGATTTAAATCACATTCTCTGATTCCTATTAATGAAAAGAAAAGAATAAGTAATATTGGAAGCAATGCACTATGTATCTTTTTATTTTTTAAATAATCAACCATAAGCAAGATGAAAAATAAAATACAATAAACCCTGACAAGATCGCTTCGTGTTAATCCAATTGCTAATGAAGCAATAATAAAAGTAACTCTATCAGGTTTTTCAATGGTAAAAAGATAAACGAAATATAAAGGAAGCAAGACAGAAGAAAGTAAGACTGGCTCCCTAAAAGAACCCATCGCCCTGTGGGGCTCATATTGCCAAAATGTTGTCTGTAAAGAGTCGCCTAATAAACCTGTATTTGACCTGTTCCGAACAAATTCAGGAAGGTCATAAATTTGTGCAAAATAGGTATAAATAGCGAATAAAGAAAAGATTAATATCAACTTTTGTAAGAGGTCCAAAAAATTAGAACTATTGGCTGAACTGAAATAATTTAACGAGAACTGAAAAACTATCAGAAAAGAAATTATGTTAAATGCCCTAAGAAATAAATTCATATTTATTTCGCTTAATCCTATTGGAATTATGGCAAATAATGTAGGCATTAAAAACAAAACAATAAGTAAGTACAAATTTAAATTAAATAAAATTCTTAAATCTTTCACAACTGCAATGGCAAGAATTAATGCCAACCCTATCCAAGAAAAAGGTACATCAAATACTGAATAAGAATCTAAGCCATAAAAAAATATTGATAAAATTAAAAGTATATTTACTGTTTCATTTTTTAATGTCATAAACATATCATAATTAAAGTATGTTAAATTGATGCAATCTTTATTTTTATTGGGATAATTTTGTCTTGTAAATAAAATATTCAAAGATTTTTTGTAAAATCATGGAGATGCTTAAAGAAATTGCAATGCCACTATATCCATATATTGGAGCTATGAATAGTGATAATACAATGAATGTACTCGAATATAAAATTCTTCCATAAGTATGAAACTTTATAAGTTTATTAAAAAGTAGATACTGTCTAATCCAGAAAGTTAACAGATAAAATGAATATCCAGACAGTAGGATAAGCATTGGTTCATAAGCTACTGTAAAGTCTTCTGAACCTATTAATTCAATTACAGTTTTACCAAGTGATACATAAAAAAGAATTACAGTTGCCACTAATGGTAAAAGAAACTTTCTGAAAAATGATTGAATCTTGAATGTCTCACCCTCTTGACTAAGCTTATTTTGAAGCCATGGATTGAAAATAGCTATAATATAATTGACTGGTTCAATCAATCTTTTTGCAAATCTATATATACCAACTGCCGAGTAATCGCTGACAATTGAAATAATAATCACATCAAAGTGCTGTGGAAGTAGTCCAATAATTTGATTAAGTCTTATGTCTTTATAAAGTGGAAATACTGATTTTAAAAAATTTTTAAAGTCATCCCAATTAAATAAACTGATTTGAACATTTTTTCTAAGAATAAAAATACTTGAGACTCCATAGAAAATTGAGTAAATAGTTTGCCCAATAATATAATTTTCTACAGTAGCTGAAATTGATATGAGAATTATAATTGCTAGAAATCTAACACCTACAGATAAAGAATCAAGAATAGAAAATTTTCTTAAATTTCCTTCTTTAATAAGCCATGCCTTGGAACTTTCAGAAAATGTTTGAAAAATTCTTGAGGCAATGAAAATGATAATATAGGCATCAAGATTATCGATTCCAAAATAACTTTTTAATGGCAAATTTAGCATAATAATACATATTGAGAACGAAATTATACCAATTACTAGATCAAAAAAATAAGAGTAAACTAAAGCTGTTCCTCTCCTTAATGATAGAAGTGTTACATCACTGTTTTTACCATGAAAAGCTCTAAAAATCAGGCTTGGAAGTGTGACCATCAGTGTTACTATTCCATATTTTTCAACACCTAAGATTTTGACAACTAACGAAACCTGTAATAAAGATACAAAAGCCACAAAAAACTGTGAGAATGCCAATTCTTTGGTTTGATTAAGTATTTCTTTAATAAATGATGTATTCATTTTTGTGAGTGGAGCTGAGGGGATTTGAACCCCTGACCCCCTGCATGCCATGCAGGTGCTCTGCCAGCTGAGCTACAGCCCCTAACTATAGAAATTTTAACCATATTGATTCACTAAACTACTCTCAAAATATAAATCTTCAATTGAATAGTATTCTCTTGTCTCTTCCGTAAAAATATGCATAGAAACTCCATTAGACTGAAATAATATCCATGATGAATTCATTCCTTCGGACAATGCCTCCATTCCGAGTGATTTAATATGTTTTGATATTTTAATTAGTGCTGAATTCATCTGAGTATTAGATGAGGCTGTAGAAATAACAACATAATCACTATAGATATCAGATTCTGGTTTATAAATTTTAATATCTTTTAAGTTCTGAATTAATAAAATATCTATGAGTGGCTCAAGAAAATTAGTTTTTAAATTATATATATCATTTTTTTTAGACACTAACAAATATATTACCATGTAAAAAATAAAGTCACTATTCTTATTAATAAGGAGAATTTTGAAAATACTTAACAACCTTTTGTCTTTGTTATCAACGGTTTTTAATAGCAGACGTTTGAGAACAATTCTTAGTGCTTTAATATTCTTTGTACTTTTATTCGGATATATATTTTATCTAACAGAGGATGATGTTAATACTTTTGGTGATGGAATTTGGTGGGCACTTGTAACTGTGACTACTGTGGGATACGGAGATATCACACCAGCAACTACTTTGGGGCGATTTGTAGCAAGTGCACTCATGTTCCTGGGGCTAGGTTTGATTGCAACTGTAACAGCAATAGTTTCAGCAAAGTTTGTACAAAATTTTGTTGATCATCATACGAACGATGACGTCTTAGAAAAACTTGAAGAAATATCAGATGAAATTAACGAATTAAAGAAAAAAATTCAGTAAATGTTATTTTTTTCTATGTAATCCAAAACTTTTTCAGGAATTGATGAATTTAAACTTTCTTTGTTCTTGTATTTATCTCTAATTTTTGTAGAACTGATGTCAAGCTCTTCCCCATCAATCAGTTGAAAGTCAAAAGGAAATTTCTGAATTAGACTCAGCTCCTCTAGATTATTTCTTGGAGCAATTAAAAAATTGGTCAAATCCTTAAGTTTTTTATAGTTTTTCCATGTTTTAATATTTAATGCGACATCTGATCCTAAAATAAAAAATAATTCATCTTTTGGAATTCCCAACTTAGATAGCGTATCAACAGTAAAGGTTTCTTTTTTATTGTCTTGTTCAATGCCACTGACTTCTAAATCAGAGTATCCATCTATTAGCAGGTTAGTCATGTTGTATCTGTCGACAAAAGATGTTGCAACAGTTTTCTGCCACGGGTTTCTAGAGGGTACAAAAATTACTTTTTCTAAGCCATATTGATTAATAGCCCTAATAGAGATTTCACAATGTGCTTGATGAGGTGGGTCAAATGTACCACCCAGGATTCCAATACTCAAGATGTTAAAACTTTCTTGAAATCTAACTCCTTAATAAAACTTTTCAATTGTTTGTAATTACGAACTTCAGAAGTTTTAAAATTAATTTCTTGGAACTTTTTCATTTGACTATCACCAGTATTCCAGTATTTTTTTTGTTCTGGATTAATCCAAAATATTTTTTTGTACTTATTACTAAGATTGATAATAAGGTTTTCAGATATATTCCTATAATTATTTCTAGCATCTCCTATTACAATTAAAGTTCCTTTTTCAGATGTGTCAGACTCTATTAATTCTTCAAATGATTTTTGATAATCTGAGTGTCCATCAGATTTTACAAATTCACTCCAACGAGAAAATATGGTTTCGATTTCATTTTTCTTAATATGTCTCAAATGTTTTGATATGTCTGTAATACCATCTATAAAAACATAGGCCCTTATAGATGCGAACTTTGTAACCATACCGTAAAGTAACGTTACTCCGAATAAGGAATTTAATGCCATAGATCCGCTGATATCACAAATAATTGTTAGTTTAGGTTTTTGTCTTATTCTTGGTTTAAAAATAATATTTTGGAGTACACCTCCTGATGCCAAAGATTTTCGAATAGTTTTTCTGAAAAATAATTTTCCTTTTGAAAATTCTCTTACATACCTTTTATATTTAACTGCAAGTTTATTACCAAGTTGATAAGTTTGCTCTAGCAAAAGTTTACGTTCATCTTGATTGGTAAATAAAAAATCGGTCTCGTTTAACTGATTTTTTGGTTCAAGCTCTGAAGGCTTGTATGCTGATTTTTGTTTATTTCTTTCTACTCTTATTTTTTCTAAAATTGAGTTGTCTAACAATCTTTCAAAATTATTCTTATTCAACTCATTTGTTAATTGTGAAAATGTCGACATATCAAAATTGTCAAAAATACTTAGAATTTCTTTATACTTCTTTGTTTTTTTAATCTGATTTAACCAATAGAGATCAGATACTGGTCTCGAAAAATCTGCATCAATATCATTAGTTATTAAATCAATAGAGATTCTATTTAGCTCTTCAATACCTCCTGAATTAATATTTTCTAGAATATCCAATAAAGCTTGATTTTGTCTATATTCATCAATTATTTGAAAAGTTGAAGAGCTTACATTTTCAATTTCTATTTGAAAATACTTGTGTATTAAAGTTCTTAATGTGTTTTGATCTTCTCTATCTTTAGGAATCAAGTAGTAGAGATAATTTATATTTTGCTGCAGGGAATCAAAATCTTTTTGAATTTTGAATTTTAAAAAAGTTTCCAAAGACTCTACTGGAATATAAAATTTATTTTTTTTACAAAAATCAGTAAACTTTACTAACTCACTTGTTGTTAGACTCATTAAGTTTTTCTATACTTTCTAAGTAAATTTTTTGATCAGACTTGTCTTTAAGTAAAATTCCAAGATTTTCATTCGTGTTTCCTTTATTAAAGATATTATATTTCACCCATTCAACTGATTCGATTAATGATGGTATTTTATTTAAATTGAGATTTCTAATATAGGCTATGAGTGAAGCATATTTTGTCGCCTCATCCGAAGTTATCTTTTCAACGGAGTTCATTAACACTTTTTTTTCGATTTCAATAGTTGGGAAGTCTAAATACAGATATATGCACCTTCTCCTTAATGCATCAGAAAGTTCTCGTGTGTTATTAGAAGTTAGAATAATTATTTTATTTTCATTACCTTTAATGGTTCCCATCTCAGGGATTGTTATTTGATTTTCAGCAAGTATTTCCAGCAAGAGAGCTTCAAATTCTTCATCAGCTCTATCTATCTCATCAATAAGCAGTAAATTATCAGCTTCAGATGTCAAGGCCTGTAATAATGGCCTTTTAATAAGATACTCTTCGCTAAATAAATTTTTTTTATCTGATTTATCTTGGATTGATAGAAGTTGTTTTTTATAATTCCACTCATATACTGCTTTATCCTCGTCAATTCCTTCATGACATTGGAGCCGAATCAAATCCAAACTTAGTAAGTCTGATAATGTTTTAGCTAAAAACGTTTTTCCAGTTCCTGCCGGACCCTCTACAAGAAGCGGCTTATTTAAATATTTTGCAGCATTAACAACATCAACTAAGCTTTGATGAGTGAAATACCCCTTTTCTGATAAATCTTTAAGCGTTATATCTTGATTATTCACTCTCTGGCCATCCCTTCAGTTGTAACCACATAACGTTCTGAAGTTAATGCTTCCAAGCCCATTGGCCCTCTTACATGGAGTTTCTGTGTGCTTATGCCGACTTCTGCACCAAAACCGAACATTTCACCATCTGTAAATCTAGTCGAAGTATTGATAAAAATAACTGAAGAGTCTATACTTTGAGAAAATTTTTCTGTTACCTCTGCAGATTCTGAAATTATTCCTTCAGTATGTCCAGATGAATATTTTTGTATGTGCCCTATAGCTTCATCTAATGTGTCCACAATACCAATTGCTAACTTTAGGTCATGGAACTCAGTTGCAAAATGAATATCGTTAACTTCCTCTAATGAAGGGAAATCTTTTTTAATATCTCTATCAACAAATAATTCAACATTATTGTCAATTAATTTAGAAATAATATCTCGGCCCATAGTGTTGTAAACTTTTCGATTAATTAATAGTGTCTCCAGTGCGTTACATACTCCTGGTCTTTGAACTTTGGAGTTGATGATTATATTATTTACATAATCTTTTTTTGCATCATCATGAATGTATAAATGTACGTTTCCATCTCCATCAAGAATAAAAGGTACTTTAGCATTTTCAACTAAAGTATCAATTAAGCTTCTCCCACCTCTCGGAACAATCAAATCAATATAGTCTTTTAATTGCATGAACTTTATAGCGTCTTCTCGATCTTTACTTTTTATAAGTTGGATTGAATTTTCATCTACTCCATTTGTGTTGAGAGCTTTTTGCAAAGAGTTCAAGATTTGGCTATTTGAGTCAACACAATAACTTGATCCTTTTAAGACCACTGCATTACCTGATTTTAAACACAATGCTGAAACGTCACTTGTAACATTTGGTCTGGCTTCATAAATAACACCTATAACTCCAAACGGTGATCTAACTTTATTAATATTTAGTCCTTCTTTTGTTTTCCAAGATTTAGTAATTGCATTTACAGGATCTTCTAGGTTAATAATTTTCTGAAGCCCCTCACTCATGCTTGTTATTCGTTCTTTTGTGAGTGTCAATCTATCAATCAATGCACTTGAAAGGTCCAGGTCTTGTGCATTTTTAAGATCTTGATTGTTGGCGTTTAGTATTAAGTCTTTATCTTCTAATAATTGATGCGACATGTCATAAATTATCTTATTTTTTAAATCTGAATCTAGTTTTTTTAACTGTTGAGCAGCCTTTTGGGCTTTAATGCCTATATCTTTTAACACATATCAAGTTTATTTGATTATCCAAATAATAAAAATCTTTTTATAAAATTAATAGATTATCTTTATGAATAAGAATTTCATTATTTTTTTTAGAAATATTCATACTATCTAATTTTGATACTCCTTTTGCAATGAGATTATCTTGTTCGTCAAATATTTCAATTCCATCATCACTATTAAAACTTTTAACTATCTCTTTTATCCCTATTGATAGTAAAGATGCATCAGATTTAATAGCTTCTACAGCTCCATTATCAATTATAATTTTTCCAATAATTTGTAAGCCGTAAGCAATCCAAAGTTTTTTTAATTTCACTTTTTTATCTGATGGTTTTATCAATGTACCTATTTTTATCTCATTTACAGAGTCAATAAGTGCTCCCTCATTCCATGAAATAATCTGTGTTGGGATACCAGAAAATCCTGCCATTTGAGCTGCCATTATTTTTGTCGAGAAACCACCCATACCTGCTCCAGATGAAGATTTCTCGATTAGATTAGTAAGCTCCTCTGAGTCAAATTCAATATAGTCAATTTTTTGAGCATCTTTAGTTGATGACGGATCTGAGTTAAATAAGCCCTCTTGATCAGTAACAATGATGAGTTTGTCTGCTTTTGTAATGATTGCCACAATAGCCGAGAGCCTATCATTATCTCCAAATTTAAGTTCTTCTGTTGCAACAATATCATTTTCATTAATTACAGGAATAATGTCTTGGTTAAGTAGCTCATTAAGGGCTTCTGTTGTATTTATAAATTGTGACCTATCCTCTAATACGTTCTTAGATATCAAAACTTGTGCAACTTTTAAATTACTTTCATTAAAAATATTCTTAAATGAATTTATTAATTCAATTTGACCAACTGCAGATGCAACTTGAAGAGATTTAAGATTAGTCGGTCTTTTTGTAAGCTCTAATTCATTTGCGCCAAGTTGGACAGCCCCAGATGTAACAATAAGAGTATTGACCCCCTCATCTCTTAACAATTTAATATTTCTGGAAAGAGACTCTATGAACACTTTATTAAGTAATTTATCTTTGATAATGGAGGTAGTACCTATTTTTATGACAATATTTTTTTTATTTTTCATATATGAACTCAAAACTACCTAACTTGATGGTACTGCCTTTTTGTACTCCTAACAATTTTAATTCATCTGGGATGTTTGAATTTTCGAATCTATAAGATATCTCGTTAAAAACATCATTTTCATTTCCCAATAACCCAACTATGTTATCGACATCATGGCCGTCAACTTCCCAATAGTTATTTGACAATTCTTGAATATTGAAATTATTTTGCTCAAGTTCTGTTCTTAGGAAACTTCTATTTAATGATTTAAGATTAGCAATATCGAGTTCATCTATTTTTCGAAGTAGAATATCTAGATTACTTCCATCTAATGCAGAAATGTTAATTAGGCTATCTTCGACTTTATTAAGGTCTGATTTATTTGCAATAATTAAAACTGGTAGTTCTTTTAATTTCTCTTCGAAACTATATATTTCATCTTGAAGTAATGTAATTTGTTCATTAATGTTCAATTCTAAATTTGAAGGGTCTAAAAGAAATATTAGAACTTTTGTGTTAATCAGGTGTTTTAAAATCGATTTTCCTAGACCTACTCCTTTAGCTGCTCCTTTAATAAGGCCAGGGAGATCACAAATTACATACTTATTATCCAAATTGTCAATAACGCCAAGATTTGGTGAAATCGTTGTAAATGGGTAAGAGTCTGTCTTAGCATTTGAATTTGTAATTTTTTTTATTAGTGTACTTTTACCTGAGTTTGGTAATCCCAATATTGCAATATCTGTAATTAAACTAAGTTCGAGCTTTATCTCTCTTTTAACTCTTTTCTGACCTTGTTCGGCGAACCCTGGATTAGTATTTCTCAATGATTTGAGTTCTCTATTACCTAAACCACCCTTTCCCCCTTCAAGAATAATTATTTCTTGATTGTCGTGAATCAATTTAGCCAATAATCCTGAATCATCAAAAACACTTGTGCCTAGGGGAACTTCTATTATTAAGTCAGGTGCATTTTTACCAGACTGTAAATTTTTCGAGGCATCACCGCCATTATCTGCTTTAAATATACTTTTAGAATTGATGTGACTGTAATCAAAAAGTTTCTTGTTTGTTTTAAGAATTATTGATCCACCTGAGCCACCACTTGCACCATTAGGTGAGGTTTTTGAACTTTTTGAACTGAAGCTTATTGAGCCTGATCCACCAGAACCAGAAAATAATGTTAGATTAATCTTGTCGACAAACATTGCTTCATTTTGGAATGATATTTACTAGTTTTCTACCATTCCTTGAAGAATATTTAACAACTCCATCTATTTTTGCAAAAAGAGTGTCGTCTCCACCTTTAGAGACATTTTCTCCTGGGTGAATTTTTGTTCCTCGCTGCCTGATTACTATAGATCCAGCAGAAATATCTTGTCCGTCAAATACTTTTGTACCTAATCGTTTTGATTCTGAATCTCTACCATTTCTTGTAGAACCACCAGCTTTAGTTTTTGACATTTTTACTCCTCTTCTTCGAACTCAGAATTGGAAATAGAAGTTATTTTTATAACTTTTTTATCTTCTCTATAACCCATTCTTCTTCTGTTACCAGTTTTATTTTTATATTGGAAAATATTAATTTTTTTACTTTTAATATCTCCCATTATTTCAAATTCGACCAGCGAATTTTTTAAGGAGTCTTTATCTGCTTTTATAGCACCCTTACTAGAGCCCATAAAAATTGGCTCAATAGCTGCTTCTGGAAAATTATGAGGAACCTCTATGGTATCCCCAACTGAGACTCTTTGCTGGGCTGCGCCCACTTTAATTACTGCGTATATACTCATAACTAAATCACTCTACTACTGCTTCAGATTCAAGTATATTATTTTCTTGTGAATTATTTGAAAAGATATCATTTATTATTAGACCTCTTCCATCACATTCTTCACAATCTTCTGAAAATGTTTCAATCAGTCCAGCTGCTACATTTTTTCTAGTCATTTCTACAAGTCCTAGTCTAGAAACTTCAAATACCTGAGTTCTTGTTTTGTCTTTTGCTAACTCTTGTTTTAACTTAGTTAGTAAACTTTGTTGTTTTTTGACTGACTCCATGTCAATAAAATCAATAACTATAATCCCACCAATATCTCTTAATCTAAGTTGTCGAGCAATTTCCTCAGCAGCTTCAAGGTTATTCTCATACACTGTCTCCTCAAGGCTATTTTTACCCACAAATTTTCCAGTGTTAACATCGATAACGGTTAAAGCTTCAGTAGGGTCAATTATTAGATGACCTCCTGATGGTAACCAAACTTTCCTGTCTAATGCTTTTTGGATCTGGTCTTCGATGTGATATCTTTCAAAAAGATCCATTTTGTCGTCGTAAGTTTCAATTATATTTGTAAGTTCAGGTGAAGTTTCTTCTACATATTTTTTAACATCGTCAAAGTTTTTGTTCTTTTCTATTAATAGTTTTTTAAAGTCAAAGTTTAAATGCTCTCTTATAACTTTTATCGAAACATCTGGTTCCTCATGTATAAGAACCGGTGCGGCACCTTGATTGCTTGAAGATACAGCAGCCCACTCGTCAGCTAATTTATCTATATCATTTTTTAACGATATTTCAGACACTCCCTCTGCAGCTGTCCTAACTATTACACCAAAGCCTTCCGGCTTGATCTTTCTAATTATTCTGTCGAGCCTTGATCTTTCTTGTTCTGGAAGTCTTCTGGAAATACCTTTTGTATTAGAGTTTGGAATTAAAACAAGATATCTTCCTGGAAATGATATTTGACCTGTTAGTCTTGCACCTTTCTCTCCCATGGCATCTTTTACAACCTGAACTAATATTTCTTGCTCCGGTTTAAGTAAATGCTCAATTTTTGAATTTCTTTTTGAGTTTGTTATGTCAGCCACATAAATAACACCATTTTTTTCTTCTCCGAATGAGACGAAAGCTGCTTCCATACCAGGTAATATATTTTTTACTTTTCCTAAATAGATATTTCCTACTAAAGATTGTTTTTTATTCTGTGCAGAGTAGTACTCAACTAATGAGGCTCCTTCTAGTATTGCAATCTTGGAAGACCCCCCTTTAAAGCTTATTAGCATTTGTTTTTTTTCAACATTTGGCACTGGCAAAGGTTCTTCCTTAAACCACGTTTGATTGTTAGACCTATTATTTCTATAGTTTTTTCTTTTTGGTCTACTGCTAGTAGTACCTGTCTTTATCTTGACTTTTTGGCCTTTAAACCATTTAGTCTCCGTTTTATTTAACGGTTCATCACTTTTTCGTATTACTTTTGATTTTTTGAATAATCCAAACACTTAAACCTCCATATTGGTGCGAAAATATATTATAAAAACTCATAATTTAAGGTTAATAGATATCAGATATTAAATAACAACGTTATTTTCTATAAATATTCTATTTATAATTCCAAAAATTACAGCGGTAGCAATTATAGAAGATCCACCCAAGCTCAACAGAGGAAATGGCATTCCTGTGACTGGGATAACGCCTATTACAGTTGATATATTAATAAAAATTTGAAAAATGAGAGAAGCGGAAAAACCTGCAAGAATAAATTTTTCAAAATCAGATTCCGTGGATAAAACTATTTTTGCTACTCGATAAAAAAAGAAAATCCAAAGACTGGAAAGCAAAAGTACGCCTATAAAACCAAACTGATATGCGTATGCTGAAAAAATAAAATCAGTACTTTGGACAGGTATAAAAATCTGATTTATCTTATCCACTTCAAAAAACTGACCTGTAATTCCTCCACTTGAAATAGCTAATCTACTTTGTGATTGTGCAAAATCTACTGTATTAAAAAAATCAGTAATACGACTAAGTTGATATGAATTTATAAGCCCAAACTCTAAGAAAACAAAAAAGAAGATTCCACCAAGTAAAGTCAAGAATAAAATACTCCGTGTTTTGACTTCAGATACTAAAAACATACTTAAAGTGATGACAATTAATAAAGTTGTTGTGCCTAAATCTGGTTGGAAGAAAACCAATGCAATGGAGAATACAGAAAGCATGCCAACATAAAATATATTATATTTTTCAACAAAGCACTTAGATATAAAAAGTACGATAGCTATTTTTATATACTCCGAAGGTTGAAAATCTATTATTCCAAGGTCATACCATCTTCGAACGCCTTCTTTTGGATCAGTTGCGAAAATAAAAATTAGTAAGATCGTAATAAGACCAAAAAAAGGAAAAGTATATTTATTGATTTGTTCCATGGATATAAAAGTAATCATAAAGAATACAACTATGGCAAGAAGACTAAAAACCATTTGCCTGAATAATGAGTTTTGCAAATCTAGATTTAAGCCGTCTGATAATGTGAATAAAGTCATCCAAGAAATGAAATTTAAAAGAAGAAAAATTATAAGTAAAGTTACGTTAGTTCCTTCAGGGCCTAAAAGTGTAATTTTTCTATTTATCATTCAGTAACCTCTCCAAAGTTAACCGGTGTCGGCTCCATTCCTCTTAAGGATTGGATTACCCTCCTAGTGACTGGAGCTGCAATAGCGCTTCCCGAACCACCCTCCTCAATGACTGTTGCAATAATATATCGAGGATTACTAATTGAATCTATACCTACAAACCATGATGTATTATTTTTATCTCCTGAGTTTTGCGCTGTTCCAGTTTTGCCCCCCACATCGTTAACTTTATTTCCCAGAACTTGGAAAGATGCATACGCCGTACCACCCTTGTTAGTAACAGAATTTAAATCTTTAAGTAAAAAATTAACAAAGTCCTCTGTTGCTCCTATCGATGATTCTGATTGATTCTGATTATCCTTATTGATATAAGGACTACTTAACTTACCAGAAATTAGAGTTCTATAAGCATTAGCAACCTGGATCGGTGTAGCTGTAATTGCACCCTGGCCAATAATAAGATTCATTAAATCTCCTCCTAGCCATCCTTCAGGTCTAACACGTTCTGGTTGAGATATAGCCCAATCCTCAAAAAGATCTCTGTCTGGCACAACTCCCCTTGCCTCGTAGGGTAGGTCAATATTTGTCATTGACCCAAAACCTAAATTTTTTGCATACTTTTGAAGGATTGCCTCCGCTGTGGTACCTTCATATTCTCTCCATATTTTTAAAGCTATATCCCAGAAATAAACATTGCATGATTGCTGTATAGAAGATCCTAAATTTACTCTCCCATGACCGTCTTCCTTCCAGTCATTGTAAACTTGTTGAGATCCGTCATCGAATCCAAAAGCGAGGCTGCCTTTGCAATCTATTCTTCCATTTCTTGAAGACAAGCCCTCTGGATAAATATTTTCTACTTCAGCAAGCCAGTATGCAACAACTTTAAAAACTGAACCTGGAGGGTATTGTCCCTGAATAGGGTAATTATTAAAAGCACCATCTATATTTAGTTTATTAAATTCTGTTCTAGAGATCCCATCAACAAAGTTATTTGGGTCATAATCTGGTAAAGAAACAAGTGAGACAACCTCATTTGATCTTATATCTAGGACAACAATTGCTCCTTTTTGAATATTTCTACGGGATTCAAAGTTTTCATTTGCCAGATTAATACCTTGCAAGAGTGACTCTGTAGCTAATGTCTGCAGATTAATATCTAAACTAGTAAAAATATCTTTGCCTGGAGAGCCCTTTATAATCTCTGTAATTTCTTCGTCTTTAAAAATTATCTTTGTAGGTACTCCAGCTAAATCATCTTGGTAAAATCTTTCTAAACCACTCTTGCCAATGATATTAGAATTTTCTGATAGTGGAAATTCTTGAATATCTTCAAATGTTGGTTCTCCCAAATATCCCAGGATGTGAGAAGCTATATTGTTATATTCATATTTACGGATCGGGTAATCGAATATTTCGAATGCATCTAAAGAAGCAAGGTTTTGACGGCTGTCAAAGTTAAGATTTTGGATATTCGTAATTTTTACTAATAAAGAACTACTATCGAACAACTCATCAATAAAAGAATCTTCCAACTCCGAAAAATTATACTTAATATATTGCTCGTACTGTCCTTGATTATCACTATTTACCTTTCTCATATTCAAAAAAAGATGCGGCTCTAATGATGATGAGACTAACTTATTATTATTTGAATCATATATCTCTCCTCTTGGAGATGGAATATAAAATGTATCAAGCGTCTGATTTTCTACTGATAATAATGAAGAATCCCTATTAGTTATTTGTAATGTGTAAATATTAGAAAGGAGTCCTAAAAAAATAATACCTATTAAAAGGGAAAGAAGTCTAAATTTTTGTTGAAAAAACATCTCTTCTAAGATTACCGGTCAATGCTTTAAATAAAAGGTAATTAGGGAAACAAATAACTAACAAATAAAGAAGATTTGTATCGATGTTAACAAAAATAATTTCAAATTTATAAAGTAATGTACATACATAAAATAATAAGAAGTTAGTTATGAAGCCTGAGCCACCTTTTGTAAAAATAAAATTTATAATCATACAAATGAGGAGAAATTTTATTGAAGTATATCCCAAATAATTATCTGTAAAAAGTAAATCATAATAAAAACCATTCAAGATTAATACAATTATTGAATTCCTTGAAAATTTTAATGTTGCAACATAAAAAAGATAGATAAGAAAAGGCAGAGCTGCTAAATATTCATTTCCACTCATAAAAGTATTTACTCGAACTTCTGTATATAGCAAAAAAAATGTTGCGATGACAAGAGTAAAATTTTTTAGATACGTCATTTTGTTTTTATCAGGTAGAGGTCCGAAAAATTATTAATCCTGAAATTAATAGACTGTTCAGCTCTAATTTTATTATTTGCAATGTTTACTTGTGTAGACGATAAATCTACTATTGGGAATTGTCCCGGGTGACCAAAAGCAATATCTGTATATATGTATTTAATATCGGTACTTTCGGCCTCAAGACTTAGAGAGTTAATTAAAAGATTCTGACTGTCTGAAGTTATCAGATACTGGTTATCATACTTATCAATCCCTTCAATCGAAAAATTAGGATTTAAAATAGTTGATATAATTGATCTGTCCTGATTAACTTTTGTAACAATTCCTACAACATATGAATTTTTGTCAATGACTAGATCTTTTTCTTTGAGGTTAATATTTTCTCCTCCTGAGATAATATATTCATCTGTAGTAGTTTTAAATAAAATTGAAGTTTTAAAAATATCATATATAGATGCATCAACTTCTTTAATTACTGAATTGTTAGCAACAATCTCATTCTTAAGTTTTTCATTCTCAATTTTAAGTTTACGTAACTCTATGACTTCATTTTTTAACCTAATATTTTCATTTATTAAACGACTCTTTGTTTCAAATATTTCAAATGAGGAAAAATTGAAATTACTATTATTTAATGCGGGGGTTGGTGATAAAAAGCTCAATTTTTCATTAAAATATTTTGAGAGATTTTTTTCCGAAAAAATATCTATTGTTAAAATTGTAGCTGATAAAAGAATCCCTAAAATATAAAAAATATAGACGCGCCTCTTGGGATTGTTGCTATCAATCATAACCTAGTTTGGTTTTGGTGATGACTTTAATACTGTTCTGAAATCTTCAAATCTTTCAAGACAAATGCCTGACCCAACTACAACAGTACTTAGAGGGTCATCCGTCATGTTGATTGGAATGCCTAGCTCTTCGGCAATTTTCCTGTCAAGTTGTTTCAGAATTGATCCCCCACCTGTTAGCCAAGCTCCATCTTTATCAATATCAGAAACTAAAGCAGGCGGTGTTCGAGATAAAGAGATTCTTATAGCTTCAATAATTTCATTTACTATTGGAGCCAGTGCATCTCGTACATCAGATGCTTCAAGTAGTACTTGTTTTGGTACGCCTTTAACTATGTCCCTACCTGTAACGGTAACTTGGGGCTCTTTGTCAAATTGAAAAGCTGAACCTACAGCATGTTTTAATGACTCAGCAATACCTTCATCAATTAACATTGCATGTTCGCTTCTTAAATACTCTATTAGCCTCTCTGTCATATCTTCTCCTCCGATACGAACAGAATTAGCATTTACGACATCACCCATAGAAATTACAGCAATTTCGGTTGTGCCTCCTCCTATGTCTATTACCATATTTCCAACTGGTTCAAAAACTTGAAGACCTGCACCTATTGATGCGGCCATAGGCTCCTCAATAGTAAAAACTTCTGAAGCTCCTGTAGCATGAGCTGCTGTTTCAATGGACCTTTGTTCCACACTAGTAACACCATTAGGAACACATATAACAATTCTTGGTTTTGAATAGGCTCTGCCTATTGCCCTTGAAAGTAAGGTCTTAACTAATTCCTCTGCCATTTCTATTTCTGAAATAACACCATCCCTTAGTGGTTTTACTAGTTCAATTGAGTCAGGAACTCTACCAATAAGCTTTTTGGCTTCATTTCCAACAGCTAAAATACTTCCATCTCCTTTATTTATTGCCAGTATTGTAGGTTCATCTACGACTACTCCAATACCTTTTACATAAATAAGAGTGTTAGCGGTGCCAAGATCTATTGCAATATCACTACCGCCAAACAAAGTTCTTCTAAGGTTTAATCCTGCCATGTATATTCAGACTAATATAGTAAATATCCAAGTGAAATAGAAATTTTTTAGTTAAAAAATAAGCCTAGTTCTCTTTGAGCGCTCTCCTCAGAGTCAGAACCATGTACAACATTTTCCTCTAATTTAGATCCTAAATCACCCCTGATTGTTCCGGGTTCAGCTTCTGCAGGGTTTGTAGCTCCCATAAGTTCTCTTATGGCGAGTACAGCATTATCTCCCTCGACCTCCATTGCAACAACTGGCCCACTCGTTATGAAGGAGACAAGATCATTAAAAAAAGGCTTCTCTGCATGTTCTGCGTAATGCATCTCAGCTAGTTCAGTAGAGATCTGCATCATTTTCATTTTTGTAATTACAAATCCTTCTTTTTCTGCTCTATTAACTACATCACCAATAATATTTCTTCTTACTCCATCAGGTTTGACCATAAAAAATGTTTTCATTTGTATTCCTTTATATATTCTCCAACTAAATATAAACTACCTAACAAAATAGATGGCTTTTTAGAGAAATGAAATTCTTTTAGAGTACTTTTTTGAAACTCCTTGTTCTTAGATGTAAATAATTGCTTTAATGATCCAGTACTGTGCTGTTTAAAAAAACTATTGTCTTCGATAACTTTTATGTTCAGATAATCTTTCAACCAGATTATTGATAACATTGCCGCAAAGTCTTTACTTTTATTGAAGCCAATATAGCAGTCAAAATTCATCATTTTATCTCCTCTATATCTATCTTCTAATAGATTAAAAAAAGCTTCCACTCCTGCTGGATTGTGTGCACCATCCAGAATTTTAAGGATTGGTGATTCTTTTATTATCTGGAATCTTCCATCAGGTACTGTATTGTGAATATTATTTAGATGATTGTTATCATTTTTTAAATAATGTTTTAGTTCTAGATATTTTAGAATAACTTCAGCTGTTTTTTTTGCAGTTTCTTGATTAGATTTAAGGTAATTTATATTTACTGAATTCATAAGCTCTTCTTTTTGAAAGCCTAAAAAATATTGTTCATCTTCAATGTGTAAAGATTCTTTAATTAAAAACTTGTATTCATTATTAATCACTTCACTTCCATTTATAAAATTATTAACTTTTTTTGAGACGTGTATCTTTTCGATTAGAATTTCTTTGATTGTTGTGCCTAGCAACTCTGTATGATCAAGTCCAATATTTGTTAAGCAAACTGTTCGACTGTCTAATATCGATGTAGTATCTAACCTTCCTCCGATTCCAGCCTCAGCAATAAATATGTCTAGATCTTCATCCAAAAAAAATTTTGCAGCAATTAAAAAAATAGATTCAAAGTAACCAAGTACAATATTATTTTCTTTTTCGAAGAGTTCAATCATCTGCATTCCCATATCTAATTCAACATCTTTAATCATTTCTTTGTTAACCTGAATGCGCTCATTTAAAGACACTAAATGAGGTGAAGTAAAAAGCACAGTACTTAAACCTTTACTAGATAATATGTTATTAAGCACTGTAGCAGTTGTTGTTTTACCATTTGTGCCGACTATGGATACAGACTTCTGGCTCAATTTGTTGAGTTCATCCTGAGAAAAAAATTTCGGTAATTTATCTAGATTTTTATTTGAATTGGATAATGACTTTTGTATGAGGTAATGAAGGCTATCCATTAAGAGAATTTAAAGTTTGATTAATGGTTTCTATCTCTTGCGTAACAACAGCAAGATTATTCTTTTCTTGGTCTATCAATTCAGATTTCGCATTTTCTACAAATTTCTTATTATCTAATCGAGATTTTGATACCTCTAAAGTTTTGTTTAGTTCAGACAATTTTTTTGTTAATTTTTTCTTTTCAACGTCAATATCAATATAATCACCTGGAATTAGGCCAAATTTAAAGTTCTGATGTTGAAAGATAACGAGATTCTGTTCTTTAGAAAAAACATCACTTTCTGCTTGAATAGAACATTTTGTCAGTACCTCTAGTTGTTTTATAAACCAATCTTCAATATTTGAAGAAGTGTGAAGTTCAATTCGCTGTGAATTTTTTAGACCATAAGTAACTTTAAAGTTTCTAATTTGACTTATGATATTTTTGATTGTTTCTACATCTTGGACTTCTATACGGTCAACCTCATAAGGAGTAGGCCAGACATTATCTATTAGTAAAGTATCATCAAATGAACTCCATATTTCTTCAGTAATGTGTGGCATTGCAGGATTTAGAATTTTTAAAGAATCTAAAAATACAGACCTTAAAACATGGCTTGTTTCAAGTTTGTTGGAATCATCTGCAATAAGATTTTTAGATAACTCAAAATACCAATCAAACAAGTCAGACCATAAAAAATTATAGAATACTTTATAGGCGTCTGATACTTTATAGTCCTTAAATAAAGAATCGAACTCTTTTAAGACTTTATTGAATCTAGTAATTATCCAAACATTTTCTGGACATTTGATTTCATCAATCTTTAAATTATTAGAGTTATCAGTATATAAGTGTACGAATTTTGCTGCATTCCAAACCTTATTGCCGAATTTTTTTGCTGCCACAGTCCATTCCTCATCAAAAGGAACATCTTGTCCTGGAGAAGCCTTCTCTATCAAGGAAAACCTTAGCGCATCTGCACCATGGTTTTCAGACAATTCGAGAGGATCAATTGTGTTACCTAAGCTTTTTGACATCTTACGGCCCTTGGAATCTCTAACTAATCCGTGAATCAATATATCTTTAAAAGGAACTTCGTTCTGGACATGTAGGCCCATCATTATCATTCTTGCAACCCAGAAAAATATTATGTCAAATCCTGTCACAAGTAGTGATGTTGGATAAAACTTTTTCAGCTCGCTAGTCTCCTCTGGCCAACCTAGGGTTGAAAATGGCCATAACGCAGATGAAAACCACGTATCAAGAACATCTTCATCTTGAACCAATACTATTTCTTCCGAGAGATTGTTTTTAACCCTCACATCTTTTTCAGATAAGCCAACATATACATTTCCCTCTTGATCGTACCAAGCCGGGATTCTATGACCCCACCATATCTGTCTAGAAATACACCAGTCTTGGATGTTGTACATCCACTCAAAATAGGTTTTTTCCCAATTTTTTGGGATAAATTTTATTGCATCAGTTTCCACTGCTTGTATTGCATCATTTGCAATATCTTTAGTTTTAACGAACCATTGCTCAGTAATCATAGGTTCAAGTATGCTTTTTGACCTATCACCTACAGGAAGTTGAACTGTATAATCCTCAATCTTTTCAATTTGATTTAAGTTTTCTAATTCTTGAATGACTATCTTTCGAGCGTCGAATCTATCTAAACCTCTCAAGTTTTTGGGAATAAAGTCATCATTTGATATAGTTCCATCAAGATTCATACAGTTAATTACTTCTAGAGAGTGCCTGTTACCAATATCATAATCATTAAAATCATGCGCTGGTGTAATCTTCACACAACCCGAACCAAAATCAATATCGACATACTCATCCGCAATTATTGGGACCTCTCGGTCGACAAGAGGTATGATTGCTTTTTTTCCTATAAGTTTTTTATACCTCTCATCATTTGGATTCACAGCAATCGCTGTATCTCCCAATAGAGTTTCAGGACGAGTAGTTGCAATAATTAAATATTCATCACCAACTTTATATTTCAAATTCCAAAGTTTTCCCTGCTTAGTAATCATATTTACCTCGAGATCAGAAACAGCTGACATTAGCTCGGTATCCCAGTTCACCATTCGAGTACCTTTGTAAATTAGATTTTTTTCATATAAGTCAATAAAGACATGCTGTACTGCCTCTGAGAGTCCTTCGTCCATGGTGAATCTCTCCATGCTCCAGTCGCAACTCATACCTAAAGTTTTCATTTGTTTTGAAATATTTTCTCCAGATGCTTCTTTCCATTTCCACACCTCATCAATAAATTTATCTCGACCCAGTGATTCTTTATCAATTCCTTGATTAATTAATTCTTTTTCGACCAATAATTGAGTGATAATTCCAGCATGATCGGTCCCAGGAACCCATAATGTTTCAAAGCCATTAAGTCTCATATACCGTACAAGTACATCAATAATGGAGTGTTCCAAAGCATGGCCCATATGTAGTGAACCTGTAACATTTGGTGGGGGGATAACTATTGAAAATTGCTTTTCTGAAGGGACAGGCTTAAATTTTTCTTGATCGTCCCAAATTTTCTGCCACTTCTTTTCGATTCTTAAGGGTTCGTATTTTTCACCTTGCATGAAATTATGCAGGTTTTGAATCTTTAGAGTCTTCGCTAGGATTTAAAACCATTTTTGGCTGGATACCATCCAGAACATTCTCTTTATCTAAAATAATCTGATCAATATCTTTTCGTGATGGTGATTCATACATTTCATTTAAAAGTATTTTTTCAAGAATAGATCTTAATCCTCTGGCACCTGTGTTTCTCTCAAGTGCTAAGTCGGCGAGGGCATCTAGTGATTCATCAGTAAAGATGAGCTCTATATCATCTAAAGCAAACATTTTTTTGAATTGTTTAGTAATTGCATTTTTTGGTTCAGTTAGGATTTTAATTAATGAATCTTTTTCTAATTCATTTACATTTGTGACGATAGGAAGTCTGCCTATAAATTCAGGAATAAGCCCAAACTTAATCAAATCCTTAGTTTCGACATTTTCAAATATTTCGCTTTGATTTACTTTATTTGAACCCCCTAAGGAGGCAGAGAAACCAATCGAGTTTTCCCCTAACCTCTTAGTTATAATTTCTTCTAGCCCATCAAATGCACCTCCAACAATAAATAAAATATTAGTAGTGTCAATTTGTAGATACTCTTGTTGTGGATGTTTTCTTCCACCCTGAGGTGGGACTTGAGCAACTGTACCTTCTAAAATTTTCAAGAGTGCTTGCTGAACTCCCTCACCTGATACGTCACGTGTTATAGATGGGTTATCTGATTTTCTAGTAATCTTATCTATTTCATCAATGTAGATTATGCCTTTTTCCGCTTTCTTAATATCAAAATCAGCAGCATTTATAAGAGAAAGCAGTATATTTTCAACATCTTCTCCGACATATCCCGCCTCAGTAAGAGTTGTGGCGTCAGCAATAGCAAATGGTACATTTAATATCTTTGCAAGAGTCTGTGCAAGTAGGGTTTTACCACTCCCTGTTGGCCCTAAAATTAATACATTAGACTTCTGTATCTCAAGATCATCATTAATTGTGTCATCTTTGTAAATTCTTTTGTAATGATTGTATACAGCAACTGCTAAAGTTTTTTTGGCATCATCCTGTCCAATAACAAATTCATTTAGAGAATGGTTTATTTCCTTAGGTAAGGGAAGATTAACTTCGTTGGAACTATCAATAGTATCAATTTTTTCTTCTTCAATGATTTCAGTACAAAGCTCAATACATTCATCACAAATGTAAACACCTGGACCAGCAATTAATTTAATTACTTGTTTCTGTGATTTTCCACAGAAACTACATTTTAGAGGTTCGGATGACGATTCTTTATTAGCCATATTTACTACCCTGTTATTTTATTTTTTGTCGACTAACTCCCTTTGAGTTAGTACTTCATCTACTATACCGTATTCTAAAGCATCTTGTGCTGTCATCCAAAAATCTCTATCAGTATCAGTAGTAATTTTTTCTACATCCTGATTGGTAAAATCTGCCAATAATTGATTCAACTGAGTTCTCATAGATACAATTAAATCAAAGTTCCTCTCCATGTCAGCAACAGTACCCTCCATGCCACCTGATGGTTGATGAAGCATTATTCTTGCATTTGGAAGACTATATCTCTTACCTTTAGTTCCTCCAGCTAAAATAACTGAGGCCGCTGATGCAGCAAGTCCCATACATACTGTTGAAATATCCGGTCTTATATAGTTCATTGTGTCAAAAATTGTAAACAATGAAGTAATAGAACCACCCGGAGAATTGATATACATAAAAATATCTTTATCCGGATCTTCTGATTCTAGATGCAATAATTGAGCCATAATAGAGTTTGCAACACCATCATCGATTGGCGTACCAAGAAAAATAATTCTATCTTTCAAAAGTCTTGAATAGATATCAAATGCTCTTTCTCCCCTACTAGTATTTTCAATAACTGTAGGTATTACATAATTTGAAGGTATTTTTTCCATTTTATTCTTCCTCTCCTAAATCTGTATCCCTATTGTATACATCCTGTAGGTATACTTTTTCACCATCTTTATCAACTGATATGCCTTGCTGCAAAATATGAAGCATTGCTTTGTTACGAAGAGATTCAGCTTCTAAATTCATCCTATGGCTACTTTGATCAGAATCTTTCTCATCATCTTTGTGAGTGACCATGTGTTCATCAACTAGTGCAATATCCTTCTCGTCTAGCTTCATGTCTAAATCTTCGATAACTTTATCGAGTATTAGTACCATAGTTAAATTTCTTGTAGCTTGTTTGTTAAGATCATCTCTAAGAGTCTCTTCAGTTAGTCCAGTTATTTTAAAATAATCCTCTAATTGGATATTGCTCTGCTTTAACTCATTTAAAAAATTTTGCAAGATGCTGTCCATCTCAGCAATTACTAATTGTTCGGGAAGTTTCATGTCTACTTCTTCGATAAGTTTATTAGTAAGTTCGCCTTGATATTGAGATGCAATCTGTTGTTTTTTAACATTCTCAATGTTGAGGACTAATTCCTTTTTTAAAGAATCAATACTTTCAAACTCAGTTGTGTCAGAAACCCACTCATCAGTTAGTTCAGGTAAAATTTTCTCTCTGACTTCCTTTAGTAAAACTGTTACCTCCACATTTTCTTCGTTTAGTTGTGGGATTGAATCAGTAAATTTGATTATGGCACCGGGAGCTACCCCCTCTAGTTTTGAATCTAGCGATGGTGTAAGTGCTCCAGTTCCAACTTCATAAAGATAATCGTTGTAAGTGAAATCTTTAACTTCTACTCCATTTTTTGTAGCTGATAAATTCATCATTGCGTAATCACCAGCATTAAGTGGTCTCTCAACTTTTGAAACCTCAGCAAATTGTGACTTAATTCGTTCTATTTGATCTGCAATTTCCTCATCAGTTGGTGTAATAGAATCGACTTCAACTGTTTGATTAAGCTTTGGCATTTTGGAAATTTTTGGCCAAAGAGTAATTAGAACATCAACATCAAAATAATCTTTCTGTTTTTTTATTTCTTTAATAGCAGGCCTCGTTGCGGGTGATATTTCTTCATCATTTAAAATAGAAAATAACGTTTGAGGTAGAAATAACTCTATGGCTTCTTCGTTTATATAGTCTTCGCCTACTTCTCTTGTTACTATGTTTGCAGGTATTTTTCCTGGCCTGAATCCAGCAACTTTGATTTGTTTCCCAATTTTTTTTATGGCTTCATCTCTATGACTATCTAAATCTTCTAGTTCAACCTTGATTTCAAGGTTCTTTTCAAACTCTGACTCTTTTTTAATCTTATATTTCAATTTTCTCCTTAATTAATAAAATTGGGGTGATCGACGGGATTCGAACCCGCGACATCCTGGACCACAACCAGGTGCTCTAACCAACTGAGCTACGACCACCACGCGCGCTCTCGATAGGACTCGAACCTATAACCTACAGATTAGAAGTCTGTTGCTCTA
>ERZ802830.775-NODE-775-length-31342-cov-8.43801_pt1 | contig 31342 bp, 29 predicted proteins | sample MGYA00345654_ERZ802830 | MGnify/ENA primary metagenome ERZ802830 (study PRJEB30503, sample SAMEA104212375) | marine metagenome | biome: Westerlies Biome; feature: [SRF] surface water layer (ENVO:00010504) within the epipelagic zone...; material: water... | reverse complement strand
CAGAATATTTGTTTAATCTAAAAGGTGTTGAATGTTGAATAACAATATCTGGATACTCTTCAGTATATTTTTGAAGAGCGACTTTAAATCCACTCAACATATCACCATATAGACCGCCTTGGTCTTTTTTAGAAATCCACATTTCATTCATATCAACTTTATCATTTGTCTCTGGTGATAAACCATCTTTTGTTCCAAAAGTTGATTTGTTCCAACCACCAATAGACTCATAATATTTAATTATACCATCACAAAGTGTAGGTGAAATTACATTTTTATATTCTTTTACAAAATCTGTAACCTTTGGTATTTTTGTTCTTGTTGCCATTTATAAAACTCCCGCTTCAAACTTTCGCCATTCAATGGCGTTTTTAATTTGAAAAGTTCTGTTATTTAAACTTCTCAAAATCTGTTCTAAATAATTTACAATCGTTTTATTATAAGCAATCTTTTGTTCAAGTTCTATCAACTCTTTATCTGATTCTAAGTAAGTTGGAATGTCTGATTTTAAAACTTTTAAATCAAATGGATTTTCTTTGTAAACTTCTGGTGATGACTTTCCACCATAGTATTCCCACTTGTGTTTGTAAAGTTCTTTAAAGTCTGTTTCAGCTTTCTTTAATAGAAGTGTAAAACGATTATGAAATTTAAGATACTTGTTATGTAACTCTGGAATCTTTAATGATTCAATATCAAGATTATCAGAATTTAATTTAATATCTTTGTCTACTTGTTCTTGTAATTGTTGTAAGTCCATTATATATTATACCACATTAACATTTTAATTTCAAGTTATAATTATTTATAGTGAAACTATTTCATATATTTTATATGCAAATGTAACATTTGAAACTAGATACTCAATATCAGAAGCGCCTTGATTATATTCAAGTGAACCAACACTCAAAGGAAAAACATCTTGAAATCTAACTTCAAGTATTGGATTATTTTTACTTGATAGTATAGTTAGTGTTGCGTCTGAAAACATTGAACCATCTGGTGTCGCGAGTCCAGTATCACCAATATCTTTACTTACACTTCTTGTTGTCGCAGTTGGAAATCTTTGAGATTCAGTATCTCTAAATGATTTAAATTCTTGTCTTGTTTTTGGAAATCCAATCGCCCTCACCCAATTTTGTAGTTCAATATAATTCTCTAACTTCTCATCAATGATATATGTAATCTCTAAATTATCAAAAGTTAAATTATCACCTTGAAGTGGAATTGTTTTGAATGGAGTTTGGTTATCAATTTGTGGTAATGATATACCTGGTACATTGGCAGTTAAAGTAAAGTATTCTACTTTAGGTAAAATATTAATACCAAATTTAAACTGTGTTGGACTTGCGTAATCCAGAGTTTGTGGTTGTCTACTAAGTATTCTTGTTGTTGTTGCCATTTGATTATATTTATAAGGAATGTTTCAGAAAGAGAGTAAGTGAAAAGTTTGGATTTTAGTACTAGTCTCCTAGTTTTCTTCGTGATTCAATCACTATTAAATCGAACCCAAACCACTTACTTCTCATATATTATTTATAACATATTGAGCGTAAATGTCAAGAGGAAACTACAAAAAGTTTCCCCTTAACATAAAACACTTGTTTTTACTCTTGTATTACAGTTAATTGTGGAAAGTTTATCTTAATAGATGTACCCATATATGTTTCCTTATGGTTATTATCTTCATCTCTTTCCATTTGTGCGAATAGTGTTAATGATAAATTATCATTGATTTTTTTAATCGCACTTACAGTATGTTCATACTTATTCAGTTTTAACTGTGAACCTGTATCAGTTTCGTTATCGAAATCCCAATGTGGTTGTAAGTCATACTGAAGTGTGAGTCCACCGATAGGAACTTTCGCACCTACTTTTGGTCTAATTCTAAGTATGTCATCTCCCTCATCTTGTTTTAATCTATACTCTAAAACTGAGTTTGCGAAAAATGGGCCATACCCAAAAGTCTTATGTGTAACTCTGAATCTATGTTGATTCTGTCCACTTAGACCAGTTACATATCTGTACTGAGTTTCTAATTTTGGAAATAACTGATATCCAAAAATTAAATGATTTTCATCATCATCTACATAACTTCTACTTCCAAACTTGATATCACCAAATTTGATTTCAACATTTGTTTCAAATTTGTCCCATTCATTCTCTGGTGTAGAATCTGCGAATGACAATGATGTCATGACTAATAATCCTACTATTATTAATTTAATGTTTTTAAACATTTTATTTTCTCCTAGTTTGTGTTTGATAATAATACCTATAGATATAGGTATCTTCTTTGAGTTTCTTCTTCCATTGTTCTGGTACTATTTATATAAGTTAAGATTTTATTACTCTGGGTCTGTGATGTTGTTTCCATCAATTGCGGCCCATTGTTGTATTTCTTGGTAATCTTTATTTTTTGGGTCTAATGGTACACACTTATTACCATTCAGTAAATAACCTGTTAAAGTACCATTTGCATCTTTCATATTTACTACTGTTTCAATCATTTATAACTCCGAATCAAAATAAAAATAGGATTGGTATCCATCATCTGCTGTAAGACCTGCATCAAAATCATAAGCAAACTTATAACTATTAACATCTACAAAACTACCATTAGGAACAAAAGTTGGCGTAGCAGCAGTAGCAAGATTATAGATATCATTATCTACATCACTATACTCATGTGATGTTGTTGGACTTGTTCTCATGGTTACTGGAAAATCGATATTAAATATACAGGTTGTAGCACTTGATGTCATAAAAGCATATTGACCTTCATGATAATATCTTTGACATGATGATAATTCTTCTTGAAATGATTTGTGTTCAAAATCAGATGCTGAATTTCCTTTTTCTAATTGAACATTTGTAATATATAAAAAATGACCTGCTGTTGTATCAGTTACATCTGACCAAATAAACACTACTATGTTATTAGTACCAGATGTATCAACTGTACCAGTAACGGAATATTTAACAAAACTGGTTGTAACACCTAAATTTGCTGGTGTATTTTCATAAGTAGCATTTGTAATTAATGTTGGGTTTGTACCTTCTGAACCCCATGCAGATATAATATCACTTGTTACTGAATCTGCTGTTCCACTCCATGAGACTATTGCTGCTTTAATATTATCAAGTTTGGATGCATTGGAAACTTTCGCTTCAAATGAAAGTGTTACAGTGTTTCCTATTGATCCTGTACAATTCTCATTTTCAATAATTTGTGCTATACCAAATTTTTTATTAGCAGTTTCTACATCTAAACCCATTGATTTTAAAGCCTCATCTGGCACTGTTGATGTTTGTGTAACATCTACAATATCATTACCATCTGAAAGAATATAAAATCTATCTAGTGTATAAGCATCATCACTATTAGGAAATTCGCTGTCAGATACGAAACTTGTACCCCTTTGTGCTACCATCATACCACCATTGATAATATGATTTCTTCTATTAGTGAGAGATGTCCCACTTATTCTTGTTAATGCCATTATCCTGTTATCTCCATTAATGTTACATATTGATGTGTACCATCTACACCTATATAAGTTGTTCCCATCCCTGTTGATATATTTCTAAAATATAATTTATAAGTAACTGAACTTGTAGTGTTAGGTGAATCCAATAATGTCATAGTAGCGTTTGCTTGGAATCTATCTTCAAAATCAGAAAACTGTATTATTCCTCTATCATCTCTTCCTAAGTTTGTAGAATCTCTGAATATGGTTACACTTGATTGTGCTGCATCTGATGAATGATAAATTGATGTACACATCATCACTAAAATTTTATTTGATGATGAACTTGGAGTTATGTCTGCAGTTAAATTAGAGGCGGTCATTGAAGCGGCTGTTGTACTTGCTACAGATGTTGAAGAAGCAGTAACTACTTGAACAACTAAACCTGGTGTTGAAATTATAGAATTGGAAACTTTTTGTATCGACATATCATTGACTCCATGATATTATTTATATAAAAAAAGGGGAGATAAATCTCCCCTCTAAAGAATTGACTTGCGGTCATAAACCGAAGTTCAAGAACTGTATTACATTAAGTTAGTAACTTTAACTCTTCTGTAGTATACATTATCGTTTGCGTCTAGTGCACCTAAGTCACCAGCTGCAGTTCCAGATGCTAATACACCACTTGCGAATGGGTTACCTGTAATACCATATCTTGTTTTAAATCCAATTTTCGGTTGGAATGTGCTTTCGCCAACTGCTCTCACCATTTGTAGTGGAACATATGGACAATAGAAAATTCCTGCGTCATATGGACTTGAACCTTTATATCCTACAACATAGTACTGACTAGCAGCGACATTTGCAGAATATGGGTCAACATAAACTTTATATCTTCCGTTTAATGTACCTGCGAATGTATTTGCAGTGTCATCAACATTTAGATTTGAAGTTAATGCAGGTGTGTAATCAAGTACTCCAGCCATTTGAAGTGCTGATGCAACATCTGCGGAACAGATAATCATGTTACCTTTTCCTCTTCTTGTTTGTTGACCAATAGCGTTGGCGTCTCTTTCAATTGAGAACAACAACCCTTTGAATTTTTCAACTGACCAACGACCATTTGAGTCTGTGTCTAAGTCAAAAATACCAGCTGTTGTTGTATTTACTTGAGCACCTTTCTTTGCTACAACATAGATTGTTCTTACAACTTCTCTGTTTATTTCTGCAAGAATTTCTGCAGAGAGAATATTTGCAAGTTCAGTTTCTGCGTCAAGACCATGAATTGCTTTTAGGTCTTGTGCGAGTTCCATTGAATACTCAGCTTTTAAAGCTCTTGTTTTAGCAGTAACAGTTTGTTTCTCGATTGAGAAAGCCATTTCTGCGAAAGAGTTTGCTGCTGCGTCTCCTAATGTCTCACCATTTGCAGTTGTTAATCCACCTTGTGCAGCGTAGTTACCTGCTGATGGTGAATCGTTTAGTGTCGCAGGGTTAGTTGCGTCATGACCTGTAGTAGGTGTGACTAAGTCTCCTGCAGCATCGTTTGCTGAGAATGAACTCTGCGGTTCGTTTACAAGAGCTTCATCGCCGTTTTGTGCGGCTTCTCTACTTCTCATCGCGAAGATAAGACCTGTTGGGCCAGTCATTGGCTGAACACCACAGATATCATATGCGATAAGATTAGGCATTGCTCTTCTAACTAAAGAGATTAAAATAGGCTCCCAATTATCAACCTGTCCACCAGTTGAGTTAACAGGTGCGGCTTCTGAAAGGAAGTTTCTATCTTCTCTTAATGCTTTTTCTTGGTTTTCCAAGATAACAGTAGTAACCGCTCTTCTGTAACTGTCTTTGATTTCTGGTAAATCATTGTGTTCAAGAACTGGTTGCCACTTTTCTTGTAAATTGTTAGATTGAAACATTTATCTTTTCTCCTTTTTAATGTTTATAATATTTATATTTTGTATCATTTTACCCATTAATAATATTAGTTTTTCGCACGGTTATGGGTTTTGCTGATAGCTTCTAAATATTTTGCCATCGAATCTGATGTTTCAACAACATCTGATTCACCCTGTTCTTCAGTGCTTTGTTCGTTCACTGGTTGTTGTTTTGGGAAATAAGATTCTTTTAATGTTGATAATTTTTCTTTGTAACTATCAGCATCTGAGTAATCTACATCCTCGATTAACCCTCTGAACTTTTCTATCTCTAAATCAGTTAAATCTTCTGATACCTCATTTATGATAGAATCCTTTGTTAAACCACCAATTTGTTCGTGAAGTTCTTTATTCTTCTCGATTGAATCATTTAGTTTTTCTTCTAATTCTTCAATTTTTTTAGATTGGCCGTCTAATACATCGTACTTTTCTTCTGGGACATCTACATAATGGTCTTCAAACAATTGTTTTAGTCCACTAATGAAGTCCTCTGCGATTTCACCTTTTAAACCTCTTTCAATCGCTAGTTCGTTTTCTTTCATCCATTCTTCAGTAACATATGCTAAGTAAGAATCGATTTTTTCTACTAACTCGCTTTTGATTTCTTCGGTTTTTTCGGAAAGTTCTTTATCGTACTCTTCATCTAATCTGTCGATTTCGCCTCTGACTTTGGATTTTACTGCTGCCTCGAATATTGTCGCTGCTTTAGTTTTGAATTCTTCAGAAAGATTATCATCGTTAGAGATTAAAGCTTCAACATCTTCTTTTACATTGATTTCTTTAATTCTAGCTTCTTTTTTCTCCTTCTTCAGTGCTTTCATTTCTGCAGTTTCCTCATCTTCCTCTTCATCTTCTTCATGAGCACCTTCATGCATTCCCATCATTTGGTTATACATCGCTTTTAGGTCTTTACCATGCATCCCTTCCATTTTCTTATACATCGCTTTTAGCATTTCGGCTTCTTTATCACCTGGTTCAGCGTCTTTCTGCGCTGGGTCACCAGAAGCTGGTTTTGCACTATCTGCTGCTTTTGCACTTGCAGATTTAGCGTCTGTTGGGGATGTTATAGCTTTACCTAAGTCTTCTACATCTTTGTCCATCTTTGGAGCTGGGTCACCTTTTACAGCACTTTTCTTTGGAGCGTCATGAGCTCCTTCAGAAACAACTTCTTCTTCTTGAAGTTCTGCCATAACTTCGGCCTCTAGTTCCTCGATTGTTTTGTCTATTTCTGACATCGGATATCTCCTTTTGTTATTTTTATATTAATATTTATAAAATTATAATTTTTTGAGAAACTTTGCAAATTCTAAACTTAGAACTTTCGCCTCTCTTGAACGGATTGCTTTTTCCACATTCCTTTTCATCTCTGCTATTTCCGCTTCTTTGATAATACCATTGTCCCATACCCACTCTTTACCTTCCATAATACCTTCTACAAAGGCGTTTGGTGCAGATGGGTCTGCGACTATATCTGCGGCGGTTGCGAGATAAAAGTCATCTTTTACATAAGATGCACCGTTTTTTTGTTCGAGAGAACCAAGTCCACGACTTGATACTCCTAGTTTAGCACCTTCATCCATCAACGATTTAACTATTTTCCCCATTGGTGTGTCCATAATCTTCGCTTCGCCGATGAAATTTTTTCCATCTTTATATAAAGCTGTAATCATGTGTGAAACCCTTTCAAGATTAACTGTCGGGCCATCTGGGTGTCCAAGTTCACCGAATGCTCTTTTTTGTTCAGTAAAATTCCTGTTGTACTGAGCAACTTCTTTCTGTAGTATATCCATAGGATATATTCTACCATTCCTGTTTTTAATATCAGCCTGCATGAATATACCTTTTATTTTGTACTCTTTCTCACCATTTTCTTTTTCTTCGGTGATGTATTCGACTTCCTCAACTTGTTCTGAAAATAACTTTAAACTTTCTTTCATTGTTTTCCCCTATGCTGTGTAGTCTATACCAGTATATCCTTCTCTTTTTCTAACTAATATTATAAAATTACATGCTGCGCTTGTTGTCGCGAGAATGTCACCATTATAACCAGAGGTTTTGGGATTTAAAAATTTGAACATAGTGTTGTCTCTTCCAAACCCTAGTTCACCACTACCATACACTGTTATAATATTATCATCTGTAGTTGCGTCAAAATGTAATTGTATTGAAGTACCTGCGGCAGCAGAATTCCATTTAATTCCTACAAGGTCTAAAACCTCTGTTCCAGATGCCGCGTTTCCATCTAATGCGGATGCATCGACAATCTGCGCCTTACTTTCTGCGCCAGGTGCTTCTATTAAAAATGCTGCCTCTAAATCTTTGTCATATAATGTTGTCTTTGTGTATGCCATGTTTTTATCCTATCCTTACATTATTGATAACATTTCTCTTTCAAAATATTTCATGAGTTCTTTTGTTTGAACTCCGAATCTTTTTGCGCTATCTTTTATTGACTTATCAAAAGTATTTAGGAAATTTTGTGGTTTAGCATCCATTTTTTTAAAAATATCATCCACAGCTTTCTTCATTTTTGGAGAAAGTTTTTTATATTCCTTACTTTTTTTATGTTCCTCTCTCTCTTGTACTTGAGAGTAGAAGTCACTAAACTTCTTCTGATTCATCTGTATTTTCTTTTGACTGTGGACTTGATACAAAAGTCTTTGATACATCTTGTTTTCTAGTTTCTAATGCGTCTGCGACATTTTGTGTCATTGCATCTTTGAATGCGTCCTCAGCCTCAACATTGTTTCCTTTCGCTATTGCGTTAACTATTTTTTCTGCGTGTTCACTCATTATTCTTCATCTCCTTCACCATTATTCATGGAGTCAAAATCAACTTGGTCGCCACCACCAGTTTGTGGGTATCTTGTTACACCATCTGATTCATCTGGAACTGTGACATCACCTTCACCTGTTTCTTTTTTAATCTCATCACTCATAGTAGAGATTTCTGCGTCTGTTAATCTAAGAACATACTTTTGTACATATTCTTTACTATAGAATGTTCCAATGTATGATTGAATTCTATCCAGAGTATTTAATCTTCCTTCTAGTAATTCTGCGTGTTTTAGTTCTGCGAAATGTCCATCTCGTAAGAAATCAAACTGTATGTGTTGTTTGATATTGTACCAATCTTCATCATTCATGACACCTTTTAAAAGTAATTGAGTTCTTAAAATGTCTAAGAATAATGCGGTAAATCTTTTTCTTAATCTTTGAACAAACTTTGTAAATTTAAGTTCATCTCTTGTTACCTCAGTTGACCTACCCATTCCGACAATAGTGCCTGGTGATTCTTCTGTAAGTCTTGATACTGGAACATTTAATGAACGATATAATTTCTTTTGAAAATATTTAATATCTTCAATCTCACCAAGATTCGCTCCACCTGGTAAAGTTGTAATCTCTGTACCTCTACCACCTTCTCTTCTTGGTAACCAAAAATCTTCTAACATTGACATATGATTTCTATCATCACGAATCTCTCCAGTACTTGCGTCATATACAAGTTTGTTTCTGTAACGATTCATAACATCACGAAGATATTGTTCTGCTTTTATTTTTGGTAAATTTCCTACATCAATATAGAATATTCTTCTTTCTGGTGCTCTTGATATTCTGTAAATAACAAGAGAGTCTTCAATCATTCTAAGTTGATTAACAGGTTTAATCGCTTTGTGTAAATGTGATAATACTTTACCAGAGTTTTGGTCAATTAATCCAGAAGCACAATATGCGATTGAATCTGAAGTGATTCTTACACCTTGTGAAGTTCCAGGCCCAAGTCCTCTTTCGTTATAGATATAATAATCGTTAACATTTTTAACAATATCTATACCAGTACTTTTATCTCTATCCCTGTTTACTTCTCTAACTTTTCTAATTTTGTTTGAGTCAATATATCGAAGTTCTGTTATTCCTAATTTAGGATTTGATTTGTCTATTATTTTTTGATAATAAATTCTTCCATCGATATACCATCTTCTGAATATATCATGTCCTTTTGTATCAAAATCTAATAAACGAAGAACTTCATTAAATTCTTCTCTAATTTTTGTTTTTACTGTTTCTTTAAAAGGTAACCTTTCCAAGACTACTTGAATTGATTGGTCTCTCTCATCAGAAACAATCGCTTCGTTTACGATATCTTCAACCGCACTATCACATTCTGGTTGTTGTGCGATGTCTCTATATCTACGAATTAAATCCGCTTCTGATTTGGTTTTACCATCTAAGTCGAGTACCGAAGCATAATGACCACCACCTGCAATCTCGGTAGTTCCATCATCTGCAGTGGGAACAGTTAATGTATCGCTGTTCCCACTCTTATCGTTAACTCTTGTAATCTTGAACCCAAAGAGTTCTGCCATGTTATAATACCTGCCTTCTAATCTATACGACTATTTAGTACGATTAAATTAGAAGTTTACTCCAGAAGCTTCAAAGTGTTGATATCTCCAAGTACAAGTAAATTCTTCTAACTGGTTTGGAGTATCATAACTCAAATCTATCTGTCCTAGTGATTGCGGCCAGATACCTCTGAATAGATATGTTTTTAACACAGTATCATCTCTGTCAAGTTGTTCAACTGTTGCGTCAGTTTGATAATCTGCGACATTAATAACACCTGTATTTAATGCGAGGTCATTAATCCCATTCATCCATCTTTCAAATGCGTTTCTTACCATGAAGTCTGTATCGTTAATGATAGTTGTCTCCCATGTTTCGAAAGTATCTCTATCACCTGCGATATATAAACTTCTTCCTCTAAACTGTACCTGTATTTCTGGTATAGTTTGTGTTGGTAAGTTTGCCGCTTTGATTAAGAAGGAAGTTCTTCTTACATCTAAACCTATTGCGATTCCAGAAGGAGGCGTTAGTGTTACACGAAACTGATTGTTTCTTGCTCCACCACCAATAAGTTGAGCTTTAAAATCATCTAATGTTGGCATTGTCTATCTCCCCCTATCCTGCAATCTCACTGAAGGCGACTCCAGTTCTTGTTGCAATGAAATTTAGTGTAATGAAGTTAATTGACCTTGCTGGTTTAATGAAAATATCTGCAATAAACTCATTTCTGTCAATAACTTCTCCTGTGTTATTTGAAGCGTCACAAACTACACTAAAGTCTGTTATACCTCTTCTACCCTGTACATCTCTTAGGAATGGTTCTACAAGGTTTCTAAATTGTGCTCTTGTAAATTCATCATTGAATTCAAAGAGTTGAAACTTTGCAGCGGTAGCGATTGCTTTTTCAAGAGTGATAAACAATCTTCTAACATTGATTCTATCAAATGCACTTGGTTTTGTTAATCCAGTTTTATCACCAAAGAGGACTACACCTTGACCAGGAAAATTAACAACTGGGTTAATTCTTGCTCTGTAAAGTTCATCTCTTTGTGATTGTGTTGGATTGTATGCGAGTTTAACTGCTCCTCTAACTTGTCCTCTGTTGTAACCAGCTGGTGAGAACCATGTGTCTGCAACAAAGTCTGTTCGAGCACATAAACCTGCGATGTCTCCATTTAGTGGAACAAAACGATATACATCGTTAAATTTATCATATTGATATTTGTAACCACTATCAAAGACAACATAAGATGATGAAGGTAGTGAATCAAAGTAATTCTTTACATTCGCTGTTTGTGACACCGAACTTGTGACACCTACTACATCTGCACTTGCAGGTGAAATAAATGCGACACAATCTTTTCTTCCTTCCGCAATGTCTATTAACATTGTACCATATGTATCACCATCTGAGGCACTATCTGGTGTTTTACCACCGATAATTAAGTTTATATCAACAGTTTCAGAATCTTTAAATTCTTCGTATGCTGTTTGATGTTCTCCGACTGTAACTGCGTAGTCATCAGTACCACCACTAAGTGTATCAACTATAGGAGCTGTGATACTATCCATTGATGAAGTTGTATCTGTACCCCAGTTAGTTCCACTACTTGTGTGGTCTCCCCAAAGAATTTGTTTTGATTGTTGAAAGATTACATCCACATAGTAATTGGATGCTCCTGTTGAATTTTTTGCTACTGGGTTTTTTGATAGTCCTTTATAGACTTCAAGAACAGCACTTGTTCTATTTCCAGCAGTATCTATATCGTTTCCACTAAGGTCTCCTGTTGTATCATATACAACAATGTGAACTTCATCATTAGTAGCACGACCATTTTGTTTTGACCAATCTGTTTGTCCAGGCGCCCCATCTACTAAATCGTAGAATCTCCATCTTCTGCGAATAAAGCTATTGTCTGGTATAATTGCTTGTACACCTTTTGCTTCTGGGTCATCTTTTAATCTAACTGTTAAGTCATGAGTGTTAATTGCAGTAATTTCATACTCGTTACCTTCATCACCACTATTAAAAGCGAAAGCAGTAGAATCAGATGAAGCATCTGCGCTTGAGAATGAAATAAGGTCACCCACTTGGAATGCTGTACCACTATCAACTTTAATGACAGTTGCACCCTTTGCGTCTTCACCAACTGTTTGGTTAGATGAACCTAAGTTTTGTTCATATGCAGTAGCACTCGCACATATAGAAACTCCTAATGAGTTACCCCATGTACCAGCGGTTCTTGCTGACCATTCTTGGTGTGAACCTTGTCCACTTGCGTAATTGTTTGTCCAGTCATCATCATTTTTGATGAGAACTCCACTACCACTAACAGTTGCGTTTAAAAGACCACTTTGAGGTCTAACTACTCTTAATGCGTTTCCGTATCCTAAGAAGTTAGCAGCACAAAACCATTGTTCAAAGTTATTTGAATTTGGTTTACCAAAAATATCTATAAGTTCTGTTTCTGAACCAATAGAAGTAATTTCTGATACTGGGCCTTTCTCTGCTGGTAATGAAATTCCAGCAATAGATGTTGCGACAGCGGGAACAATATTAGTAAGGTCGATTTCGTTTACCTGTACACCAGGCGAAACTAAAAATCCCATAAGTTTTCTCCTTTATGTATTTTTTTTCATAAAATCCATTCGGTTTATTATAATATTTATAAAAAGACTATTTCTAAAAACCCTCTTTTATATGTGTTTTCACATATAAATAATGATATGACTAATAAACATTATGACAAATACAAGGAAACTATTAAGAAAGTCGCAAGAAGAAACTATTATAAGAGAGTACAATGGTTAAATAAGATACTTGAAAATGAATCTTGTTTACATTGTGGAGAATCTGAAACAGTTTGTCTAAAGTTTCATCCACATGATAAAGAAATAAGAAAACTATCTAAAAGAAAAGGACTAAATGAATCAAGTCAACAACAAGTAAACAAATTGATTAGTGAATCAAAAATAGTATGTGCGAATTGTTTATTAAAGATTGATAATGATTTAATTGAGTTTATCTAATTACCAGTCAGAATCTTTAGTTCTAACTACTGAACTCCACTTTGTTCCATATTCATCTACAAGTGTTTCACCAAATGGGTCATCAAGACCATCATCAATAAAACCAAATGGAGCCATATCTTGTTCTAACTGGTCTTGTTGTTCTCGTATCATTTGTTTCTTCATATCAATATCAGTAAGTTCTGTAAAATATTGTTGTCCAGTCGCCCATGCGAATAACACTCCACACATAACAAGGTCATCATTACATCCCTCATCCGCCTGAAAAGAATGTCCATGTTTAATAAAAGTAGACATTTCATTTACCATATCATAATCTGGTATAACAATTTTTTCACTTTCCACCATAGTTTTAAATAGAGAACATCCTATTCGTTTTACCGCTTTTGTAGTTCTTACACCAAGTTGAGCCTTTCCACCACTAAATCCACCACCAAGTATTTGTCCAGAACGACCTCTCATCGCCGCCATCATCATATTATCATATTCCATATCATATTGTAATGCGTGTGCGACTTGGTCACCAATATCATTTACCTCTATAAGAACATACGCCTGATTATAAACTTTTGCGATTTCGTGAATTTTAGTTGGAAAAATCACTGGTTTAATTTCATTATCTCTAAACTTCGCGACAACACGATAAGGTAGTTGTGATACATCAAATACTACAAACGCAGAATAGTCATTTGATAAACCTCTCGATACATCTGCGACTACAACATAAGTATGATTCTTTACTGGATATTCATGTATATCTAAACCTGCGTTACTCTTTATTGGATTTTTATATGGAAGTTGTCTTAGTTTTGTTGAACTAATTAAAGTATTCATAGAACCTAAGAACTCACATTCAAACTCACTCGCGAATTGTTGTTCTGAGGTATTTTGAATTGTTTCTTGTTTCCACTTCTCATCTCTACCAGGTACTTCTGTCCAATGAACATCTATTGGTATATAACTATTTCTTTTCTGTTCTGCGTCCACCCAAAGTTTATAAAACATATTCATACCATGTGGTGTTGATACTATTATAACCTTTGTATTTTTACCAGATGATATTGTAGGATAAACAGAACTAAAAAATTGTTCTGCGATGTTTGTTGGAACATACGCAAACTCATCTAAGAATATAATATTATAACTTCCACCTCTAACAGCACTCGCACTCGTTGAGGCCGCGAGTATTTTACTTCCATTCTCTAATGTTAAACTACCCTTGTTCCATTCCATAACACCTTGTTGTAACCACTTCGGTAAGTTTTCATACGCAAGTTGTAATCTACCAAGAATATCTCTTGCGGTCGCCGCCTTGTTCGCAAGTATCGCAACACTTACACTTGGATTAAATAAAACATAATACAATAAGTAAGATACCATAGTTGTAGATTTTCCAGACTGTCTTGGTAATTTACAAATTGTAAAACGATTATCATGAAAGGTTGATATCATTTCTTTTTGAAAATTATATAATTTAAATGGAACTAATCCTTCATCAAGTGAAACAATCTTAACATAGTTTTGTATAAAATGTAATGGATTGTCCATACATTTTTTATACTCTTTAAGTTGTTCCTCTGTAAAGTTTAAAGAAACATTCGCTTTTTTAAGATTAGGATTTCCTAGATAACTGTTTATGTTTGTCATTCTTTAGTGCCTCAATCTCTTTTTTATTAGAATTGGCTAGGTTTTTATTAGAACTAATTTGTTCATTCTGTAAACCATCAATTAAGGATTGTAACTTTCTCGCTTTTTCTTCATCACTATCTAAATGTAATTCAGAGTTGATTACTTTTTCTAATTTAAGAAACGCAATCCTTTCATTTGGAACATATCTCCATGTATATCCTCTTTCTGAATATACACCAAAGACTGTTTCTTTTGCTCCTATCTTTACAATAACAGATTCGTTACCATCTAAGATAACTTTATCACCTTCGTTAAATGCTGGATTCCACTTAAACTGTAATCCTTTCGCAAGACTACTCGCCCAGTCTTTAAACATGATTGCGATTATCGCACTGATTAAAAGTCCAACCCAAGGCAGTATAAATTCTGTTATCTGAGCGGTTTGATTATCTAATGTTGGATTCATTTACTTTTTCTCTTTTTTGTTTTCTGCGTGCCGATATCATTTCTTTCTTTGCGTCATAATATTTCTTTGAAGATTTTCTCTTTCTCTCTTTATACTCTGGAGTGTCTTTGATTGCTAATCTTTCTTGTGTTTGTCTTAGGCGTCTCGCTTTCATATATTCTGGGTCTTGTTTTGCTTTTTCCCACCAGTCTTGAGTATATCCTTCTGGCATTCCATTTATCCAACTTCCATCTTTATAGTTGTTATTCAGTTCACCTCTTCGCGACCAATCATCTGTTATTGGTTCAATCATTCCTTGTTCTATCATTTCCTGTTCAGATAACATTTCTATTGGCTCACTTTCAATACCCAAAAATTTTGAAAAGTCAGAAAATTTCTTAGTCTTTTTCAACTTCAATAACCTCACTCTTTCCTTTTAAAACTTTTTGTAAATCAGCGGTTGAACCAACGAACAATGCGTTAGTTACATTCTTCGGTGCGTTACTTGGAACTTCTTTTAATTTTTTATAATTGTTTTGTAGTTCCACTAATTTTTCTGTAACCTCAGAAACAGTTTTAATAAGTTGTCCTGCGACTTCATAACTTCTAGGGTGGTCTGATTGTTTTGCAACATCTAATATACCTTCGATTGCGTCTTGACCTTTTTCAATTAGATTATAAAAGTTTTCACGACTATACTTATAGTCAACTTCTTTTTCATCATCACCATTTGGTCTAGGAATAACTTTTCTTTCAGTCTCCTCTAACTCCTCAGTAATGTTGAGTGCCTCACTAATCTTTTTGTCTACAACAGTCATTATTCTTCATCTTCACCAGTTGTTGGATTAAATTCTTTTGCGTCTTGGAAGAAAGATGTAGTTTCATTAAATCCAAAGTCATCATCTGCGTCTGCGCTTGTTGGATTTGGAGTAACAGTATATCTTTGTTCTCTTTTCGGTGACTTGTCTGGCATATCTGTATACTGGTCAACTTGAACAGTTTTAATAACATTAGATGAAGTAACAGGGCCGTATAGATAAAACTTTAATGTAAAGTCTAATGTATATATTATCGCTCTTCTTGAAGCGAAATCACCTTCGTATGAATCTTCATAACTTATATTATTTAAGATTACTGGAACATCTCTTGATGTATCCATGTCTACATTATCTTTTAATGTTATTGTATAATCTGGTTGAAAGTATGGAAGTATTTGTTCTACAATTTGTAATGAATCATCACTATTTTTTGACATTACAGATAATGTAAATGTAATGTTATATGGAACTGGCATAAACTGTGAATCTAATTGTTTATTACTTCCACTTTTTGTTTTTTTAAATTTTTGAACACGATTTAATTTTCTTGTAGGGTCATAACTAAGAGCACCAATTTCAAAACTAATTCTTGGTAATGTAATTGAAACTTTATTATCTAAGTTTGGGTCTTGTCTTAATCTCGCAAGAAACTTTTGTTTTGGGCCATATGCCAATGGCACCTTCATAGTTTGAGTTATTACTCCATTATTATTTTTTCTTACTAAAACAATACTATTAAATAAACTACCAAATGCGATTACTAATTTTCTAATTGTTTCATGATAAAATTGTTGTCCTAACATAATTTATTCACTCCTATTCGTTTATGTCCCCAAAAGGATTTCTTTCTGAAAAATCAAAAATACTATCATCTAAAGTATCCAAATAATCATTCTGTGCGTTGTAATCAGTTGACTGGTCACCTACAATATAATCCTCTTTAACTATATAGTCTTTTGTTCCAATTAATTCTTTAATCTCTGCGGTAACTTGACTTGTTTGTCCTGTAATAATTTCACCTTTTGAGAATTCAGTAACAGTAATTAAATCATAACCCATTGGGTCTAATGTGTCTGTAACATATGCGATTGCTCCAGATGTTGCGCCTACAATTCTTTCACCTTCTGTAAATGATAATCCACCATTGTTTATAATATCAAGTCTTGTACCTGTGGTTGTTTCTGCGAGTATAGAACCAGATAAGAATTCAGTTTCAGAAAGAACATTATCTCCTGCGTCTGCTCCTGCGCCACTAGTTCCATCAAGTAATAATAAGTCTCCATCTTCTAATGCCATCTCACTTGTAATCGCTCCTGCTTGTTCAAGAGTAATCTGATACTGCATTGAGTCTCTAGTAAATGATGTTTCGATTGCGTCAATCTCTGCGATATCAGTATCAATAACTTCACTAGAGTATTCAAATGTTCTACAACTTAATTTAAATGTAGGTCTATTTTGTACTTGATAAAATGGGTCATCATGGTCAACAAATGTTATCTCAAACATTTTTTTCGCAGTTGGAAAATAAATTAAATCTCCTTCATTTGGTCTTGTACTTTCAATAATGTTTGCGTCAACTGAAACAAGTTCTTCAAATCTTCTTCTTGCGACTGTGAAAGAACATTCCTCTCTCATCTCTAAACCAAATTTACCCATGAGTTCTTTTTCACCACCAAACCCCTCAGTTTCATTGAACACCATTTCAATTAAATATGCGTCATTAAAAGTTGATAGTCTGTCTTCTGTAAAAAGATTGTCTTCTGCTACAAGTTTTCTTGGAAGATAAAATACCTCTTGACCTTGAATCTTAATTTGTTCGATAGCAATCGCTTCATACAAATCTTGTTCATTTTTAGTTCCTGTGTCAAAAAATACATTTGTCGGCATTATTAAATACTATCCTATTTGATACATTGGTGGTAAATCAAATGCAAGTTTTATTTCTTCTTCTAGTTTTTGAATTTCCTCTTTCGCTTCGTTTAAAATAACTTCTCCGTTTATTTCAACTCCACCTAACATCTGCATACCTCTAAATTTTAGTAAGTTATTACCCCATTGTTTTTTAATTAGTGCGGTCGCATATCTTTTAAAATACATATCATTATAAAGAGAAGTAAATGTGGCTGGGTCTAATTGTCTAAAACATTCTATTATAATATACTCACCTTCTGCGACATCATTCGTAAAATCCATATCTAAATACAATCTACTTTGATGTTGGTTATGTCTTATTGGAACTTCACCAACTAACAATTGACTGAGTAGGTCTATGTGTTGCATTGTCATTTTATAATGCATTACTGATGTTGAAGAAAAATCATATAAGTCATTTAGTCTTAATTGATATCTTACATCAAATAAATTATTTGTTGAACTATCATCAAAAGGAAAAACTCTTACAACAGAAAGAACAGTACTTGGAACAGGTATAAAGTTTTTTTGTTCTATCCAACCTGCGGTAACAGAATTATCAGCGATATCTGTCGCAGTTGTTGCGCTTGTATTCGCAACACCTCTTGACAAGTCTGCGGCGGTGAACTGATGTTTTAAAAAAACTTTTTCTACACCATTATAATGAAACTCACGAAAATACTGTAACGCCTCATCAACTCTATCATCTAATTGGTCTTCATCGACATTAATATCAATGACTGGTTGTCCTAATGCTCTTAAACAGTAATCTTTGAATGTATCTTTAGTTGTTGGTGTAGCCATTTAATTTTCCTCTTTAATATATTTATAAAGAAAAATGACTTAGTCTTTGTCTACTAATTGAAGTAAAAGATTCTTAATTTCTCTTATCTCGCATTTTAAGTGGTTAATTTCACGAGTAGCGCCCCTAATATCATCTCTTTGTTTTTGTGCTTCTCTTGACCTTTTAACAGCGAGTTCATACGCAGTTCGATTTTTATTCACTATCGCATTTGATTCAGAATCTCTATACAAATGTGAATTATCTTTTACTGGTATTTTTTCTGCCATGTTCCTATGTTGCGAGTGCGATTGCTCTAAAATCTTTTATTCTTGGTGGTAATGCTGAGTTTGTCCCCTGCATTCTTATCTTAATCGCAAATCCTATAAATTCATCTAACGATGTTCCTGTACCATCATCTTTTTTACCAGCACTATACACATACTCTGTAAAGTCATCTATTGTAGAGTTTGGATTAGCGGTTTCATCTGGACTTCCATCAGTATTAAAATATGTAAATCCTATATCATCAAAGTTAGTATCCTCATCTGACCTTAGTAATTTAAACATTACTTGTATTTCAGAAGTTGATGGTCTGTGTGCGTCTAATATGACTCTGAGCGCTGTTGCTGGAGATTCTAATTGAACTTTTCTTGTAATATAAATCGCCTCGTTACTATCACCACTTGGTTCTGTCGGTGCGACATATTCTGATGTTGGATAAACATCTGAAGAACTATCAATGTTATCTAATCTATTCGCTACTGCGACAAATGTCTTTTTATCTAAATCAATATATGGTGATAAGAATTCATCTGTTGTTGATAATACTAAATCAAGTGATAATGATTTAGACCCAGACATTTCATTTGTTTCATTGATTGATGAAGCGATTAACTTCGGTACATCAAAATAGAAGTTTTCATTTAACTGGAATGTTACACCAGTAGAAACTTTACTGAATGATGTTTCAGTTCCACTTGGACTTGTTCCAGAAGTTGATTTAATTTTTGATGTTAAGTTTGTTTGTGGGAATTCTAACACAGGTAATATAGTTTTAAATGTTTCAAACTGTGCATTCTCAGTTGCGACTATCGCACTTCCCCCACCTACATTTGTAGATGTTGCGTTACTTGATACTGTAATGGTATATGAATCAATTCCAATATTTCCAATCGCAGTATGTGTTGCGTTTATTTCACTTATTGGAATACCATTTACCGCACTACCTGCAGTTGCGACAACACCAGAGATTGTAACATTATTAGATGTTGAGTGCATTTGATGGTTCGGGTGATTTACTTTAATTACATTAGAACTGTTTGTTGTTTCAAGTGCGTTTACTGGTAGTGTTACAGTTGGCACTGCGTCATTATTTAATGTTAATGTTCCATTTGAAGTTGTTGTGAATGAAGCTCTATATGCGGTGAACTTTAAATCTTCTGCATCAAATGCACTCCAAGTAGAATTGTTTTGACTTTTAAATAATACTCCTAGATATGGTTGTGTACTAATAAATCTACCACCTAAATCATTTTCACCTTGTCTTGAAATCCAAACATTATAATTATCTGAATCAGATATTAAACAAATCGCATATTCTGTATTTGGTGCGAGAAACACTGGTGAATCAAATGTAAAGGTTGTTGCGCTAGAAGCATTTGTTGCATCCACACTTACTGCACTTGGGTTAAGAGTTACACTTCCAAATGGTAATACTTTTCTTGTTGGATATCCATTATCCATTTCTCTAATTTGTAGAGTTATTGGAATTGTTGCATCTTTTGTTGAGAAGAAGATATCAATTTTTGTTAAGAATTCTCCTACACCACTCTCTGAAATAATAGATTGTGCGAGTGGGTCAATCCAAGTAATATTACTTGTTCTTGCAAGTTCTCTTTGAACTTCTACACTTTGACTTACATCAGTTACTTCAACTCTTGCATTTCTAGTTCCTATAATATCTCTTTCTCTAACTTCAAATATACCTTTTGCGCTGTATGTCGCCTGTGCGACAGTATCAACCGCTGTGACTGTGTTAGTTGAACTTGAAGTTAATCTAAAGTTTAAATCTCCAGTTCTCCATCTTGGATTACCTGCGACAGTTGGATTAGGAATTGCGAATGTTCCTACTACTTTACCATTTGCGTCAGTTGTTAAGTTACCACCAAGTGAACCACCATCTGGTGTAACATATGCGGTAACACTTCTCTTATCAAAGAATGGATAAACTCTTGTATTTGGTTTCATTCCAGTTGCGGTGAAAGTAACAGTTCTCGCTCTTACGAATGGAATTAAAGATTGTGATAAAACTCTTTCATTTATCACCTCTGTATCAATTTGTTCAACAATTTGAGTATTAACTCCACCTCTAGTTCTTACTCCTGCTTCTTCTACAATAGTTGTGTTAACGAGTCTTTGGAATGTTTCTCTTTCAGTAACTTGTCTTGTAGTTGTAACACCACTCCATTGTGTTTCCCATGCGTTCCAAACTGTTCCAATAGAATTTTCATTTTGAGCGACAACAGTATCAAAGTTTCCTTCATTTATCGCAAGAACTATATCTGGATTTTGTTGAACTTCAAACCACTCATCACCATCTGGACTTAATTTTACAATACCAACAAATCCAAAGGTTAAGAATGGATTTACATTTTCTGTTCTTGTCGCATATGGTTGTGTAATACTTGCGACATGACTATAAGGTAGTGTAATAACATCACCAGTTTTTTGATAACCATCTGATGTTCTTTCTGCATCTGTTGTATTTTCTTCTGTAAGGGAAATACCTTTCATAAAGTATTTTGGTCTTAACTCATTATTTTCAAAGTCAATAGAAATACTGTAATCTTCATGTAAAGGATTACCAACTTTATGACCAGAGAAATTATCTACAACAAAACCAGATTTAAATCTATTCAAACCATTTTCATCTGTTATTTCAAATGATTGTGTATCTTGTTCTAATAAACTTAACGCAGTGTAATATTCCACATTTTGTAATCTTTTTTCAAGTCTTCCGATATCACGCATTGTGTATCTTTTATTAATTTGTTTTTTAAAGTCTGCGTCTTCAGTAACATTTACAACAAATGGTTGTAAGGTTATATCAGCAATTTTCATTGCGTTATCAATAGTTTTTGGTAATGTAGGATTTTCTGATGGTGCGCCTTGTATTAATTTAAACTCACCTTTTTGATTTAAGAAAATAGAATCTTTTCTTCCAAGATGAAAATCTAAGTCATAAACAACATTACTTCCATCTTGACAGATATCTACTGTTGATGACCCTGTTCCAGAAAACGCTCTTGAAGCGAAATCAAAAGAATAACCTGTTATAGTATCTGTTGCGGTAACAGTTCCACTTGCCCCACCAATGTCTGCGACTCTTGGTCTAAAGTCAATAGAATCTCTTAAATCAAATAAACCGCCTGGCTCTCTAGTATCTGGGTCAACACGAGTTGCTTTGTATATTGGTATGTCTTTATAATTAATACCAGAATAAGAATCAACACTAAAGAAATCACCACTACCATGTTCAAAGAAATCAAAGACTACAAGTAATCTTCCTATTGGTGCGGGAACACCAACCTTTCTAACAAGTCTTGATATATCATAGAAGTTATCTCTTTGACCATCATCTAAAACATAATTACTTGTTACAACACTCGCTCCTGCGGTTACGCCTGCGCCATCTATTGTAGCGGTTGCTCCAGAGGTTGCGCCTGTTACTTCTTCACTTGCTGAGAAATCTGTTGAAGTAAGAAGAACATATGATAATGGGTCTGTTGTTGTAATTAATATACCTTTTGCTCCAGATGTTCCACCTGTAATTGTTTCACCTCTTTGGAAAGTTCCTGTAATAGTTCCTATTGGTAATGCAGGTGCGGTAGCATCTGTACTTGCATCTGCTGCCTCGTAAACTGCTCGAAGTCTAAAACAATCTGCACGACCTAATGAAATTTCATTGTCAGTTGCGTCTGTTCCATAAACATGACCAGTTGCTCCACCATTTAAAACTTTTACTTGTTTTGATGATTTAAGTGTTTTTGATTTTTCATTTGATACAGTTCTTGTTAATGTTGCGAGAACTTGTGCTGAGAAATCTCCACTTGTTCCAAAAATAGTTGTTGATGTAATTGTTAAAGTACCTGTACCTGCTCCACCAACACTAACATTTGAACCTGTAATATCTACAATATCTCCTGCGTCACCACTACCACCTGTTCCATCTTTAACAATCGCGATTGTGTAGTTTGCGTTTGTCGCTGATGCGAAAGTTTCATTCGCGCCTGCACTTAGACTTATAATACCAGATGAGTTTGGTGTTGAGGTAAATTGTCTTCTGATTGTGATTGTCGTATCTGCGACACCACTATTAGTATCAGTTTTTAAAGTTTTAACTCTTCTCTTTTTAAGTTTTCTTAAAAGTACATTTTTAGTTTGTTCTTCTAGTTTCGCTCTCTTTCTTACAATGTTCGCAGATGTAACTACATCTGTTGAAGGAGCTGCAGTAAAGGATATCGCGGCAGATGTAACTGCATCTACTATTCTTTCCTCTGTTGTACCATCTCCTACTGGAATTACAAGAGTATCACCTACAATGACTTCTCCTGTATCAAAACCAGATATACCAATTAAATTATTAGTACCAGTTGTTTCTGTAATGTATGTACCAGAAAGTGTAACTTCATCTGCAAGTTTTATATCTGCAGTGAAATCAACATTTGAACCACCAGTTGCGGCCATATGAGCTTGTTTAGCTTTTGAGAAATTATTTGTTACTATTGCGGAAATAGTTAAATCTGTATTACCACTATTCTCAACTATTTGTGATGTTTCACTTGAGTTTGAAGAAGTAATTTTTTCTCCACTTGAGAATGTTCCATTAACTGATACTAAAGTTAATCCTGTTCCACTAGTTGCTGCGAAAGCAAATCCAGTTGCGCCAGATGTAACACCTGTTATTTTTGAACCTGCTGCGATTGCTGGACTTGGTGTTCCATCCAATGTAATGGCGGTGAACATTTTTACATCAAAAAGATATAATCTGAATTCACTACTATTACCTGCGGTATCAGATAAGAAGTTTGTATTATCTGTTCCACTGATATGTTCAATCGCTCTCGCTCTTGCGACACCAATCTTTGTACCTGCTGCAGTTCCACGAGTTGAAGTTGCGGTATCATGTAAGTTTACTGTATTATATGGTGTTACATTACTTGCGATGTTTGGAGAAACTTCTGGAATACTAAAAACATTGTTAACCTTTACAAAGTTTCCAAGTTCTTGTACTGTGACTCCACCATTTAAATTTTCAAAACTTCTTGGTTTAGGTATATCGATAAATGTTGGTGCAACCTGTTCGATTTCATAACCACGAACATATGCTTTACCAGATGATATTTGTGCAGTAAGAAAATCATCACTTGCGGTATTACCATCATCAGTTGTTGTACCACTTGTATAGATACCATCATTTAAACCATCATCTAATGTTTCTCTTAATTCAACACTAAATGATTTTGTACTATAATCTCCAGATTCATCGTAAGTTCTTCTTGCGAGATTATCACCTAGAACAGAATATTCAGTATTTCTAACTTGTTCTTGTATTATTCCGTTTTTAACTCTCATTAATTCAACGAAGTTAGTATCTTCTGTTGAACCTATTGCGAGTTTAGAAAGAGTCGCTGATATTTTTAATCTATGAGCACCTTTCGCTGCGTAATTATTTGTTCCAGTTGCGTTATCAAGAAGTTGTGAATCTGATTCTGGAGTTACCAGAGTTTCAGTAAGTGTTAAACCAATTCTATATGATGGTGTATCTGTATACTTGTCTAAAATAATTCTTTGTGTTGCGACACGAACGAAATGTCCACGAATAAAGTAAACACCTTGTTCTATACTTGCAGATGAACCTGTTGCGGTTGCGTCTGAGGATTGTAGTGTCGCTGATGCTGCGTCTGCACTAAAAGAACCAATGACTCCATCTGAAGAAATATTTTCTCCATTAGTAAATGTTGCTGAAGTATTATTAGTTCCTGTTTTTATATATTTAACAAATAGTGTTATGGGGTCAGTACTTGTTGCTGCCTCGGCTTGAATAACCTCTGCGACAACACCAGAACTTGCTCCTGTAATTCTTGTGCCCACATAGTCTTGGATATCATTTGCGATTGAAGAACTAGAAAATGTTGATTGTAATTTTACTGCGAAAAATTCATTAGTAAATCCAATGTTACCTGGTATCACCATTGAACCTTCTTTGAACATATGTCTACCAAATCTATCGATTTGATTTTGAAGAATAGTCTGTAGTGTTGTTAATTCTCTGGCCTGTATTGCAAATGATGGTCTAAACAAAACACGATTAAAATTATCGCTTTCATCAAAGTCATCATAGTAAGGAGAGATATTTAAATTTGTTTTTTCCATGTTATATCCTTACTTAAAATTCTATTATCAACTTTATATCTTCTGTTTGGTCTGTCGCTCTTGAAATAGGTCTTCTAGTTTCGAAGTACATTAAATCTCCACTATCTGGTTCTATTTCTTCATTCGCGAAACCATTTGTAAATGTTATTGTGTTCCCACCTGTAAGTGATACTGCGCTGTCTGCACCATCATCGGGTGCTCCTGTTGCTGATGAGGTTGCGCCTGTGATTGTGTTTGTTCCACTAAATGCTATTTTATCACCATCACTTGCGACTCCAAAATCTGCAAATTTTTCTTGTTGATAATAAAGAATACGATTTGTTGAATCATATTCTACAACTTTTCCTATCGCGCCTGTAGTCGCCTGAGTAATTTTCTCATCTGCTTGGAAAGTTCCTGCGCCACTTGCGAGTTTTATTGCTTTAACCGCTCGAAGTGTAGTTGCGGTAGAAATAGTTGTTGTCCCAAAGTTATATGGGTCTCTTACTAAACCTATTTGTCTAAAATCGTTACCTGCTAATACATCATCACCCTCTGCTGCGGTGAGAGTTGTATGTAACATAATATAATGTCCACCAAGTTCTTTAACTGCGTCATTACCATGTCCTTCTTGTGGAGAAATGATAATTTGTATCGCCCCGTTAGAACCACCACCTATGTTAGCGGAAGAACTTAATCCTGTGTCACTATAAACATCTGTTAAACTCACTGTACCAAAAGTATATCCACTACCACCTGCGTGAATTGTTGTATCAGTTCCTGCGGTTAATCCAAATGAAGCGAGCGCTCCACCTGCGACTGTAATTCTTACGATTCCGCCTGATGATGTTCCTGCGTTTGAACCATCTCCATGAATTGGTGCGTAGTATGTACCATTTGTATAACCAGAACCTGCGGTAACTATAAGTGATTCTATTTTACCATCAACTGCTGCGGTTGATACAGTACTATCAGTTGCGACTGGCATAAAGTCAGTTGTTAAAAAGTTTTGAACTTGTGAAGTTGTTAATGTGTACATATATTTTAATATGTACCCACCAGATTCAAATGGTGAATTGGATGTTGATGTTGGTTCACTTCCAGAAAAAGCAGTTCCACCATTATTATCTAAAACTTTATATACTTTAAAATCACTTGTCATAAAGTAAAAAGTTGAATCATAAAGGTTTGTTGCTCCAGAAGTTGTAGTGTTTGATGAACTTATATTATCTTCATACATATCGTATGTTGTTGAGTTAGCCCAGTTTCTTCTAGGGATAACATTTAAAACATCTGAACTTGTTATTTTCTTAGCCGCTATCATACTATCCCATGCGTAATATTCTGAACTTACATCATCTACTGGAGTTGGTGGTGATAAATCTGTTCCACCACTTGTATCGGATGTAAATGCGATAGGTTTTCCTATTGTGAGATAATATGTTGTTGCAGAAGATTCAGAGAATGATTCTGAAAATTGTTCTGCGTTATGAATCCTAAATTTTTCTGTTATAATTGCGGCCATTTGTTATATTCCTTTAAATTATATTTATACATCTTGTATCAACCAACCATAAGTTGCGCCAGAATAAACAAGTGTAAATCCTGCTCCATTATTGTTTACAGTTAAGTCAGAGGCACTACCCTCAATTTTATGACTATTTCTACCAACAGTTAAATTGTTTGTTGCGAAACTAGAAGCGAGGTCTTTAAATTTAATCGTATGTCCTACACTCGCTGATGAAGGGAGTGTGACTGTAACTGCTCCAGAACTTGTATTAATGAACAAGAAATCACCTGCGGTCGCTGTGTATGGTGAGTCAGAATTTGTTTTTGTAGTCCAAGTATATGTTGGACTTGTTACTACTGGAGCTGTTAAGGTTTTATTACTTAAACTTTCTGAACCAGTCAGCGAAACAAAACTGTCACTTTGTAATGCGGTGTTGAATTCTGCTAGTGAACCTGTTACAGTATTATTCGCTAAATCAATGGACTTATTTGTTAGAGTATCTGTTGTAGCTTTACCAACCAGAGTATCAGTCGCTGATGGTAGAGTAAGTGTAACATCTGCAGTAGATGCTGGCCCTATTAAAGTTACTTTATTAGTACCATTATCACTATCCTCAAAGAACTCTAAAAATCCTGCGGAAGTCGCTCCATTTTTTAATTGAACACCAGCATTCGCTATAGGTGTAGTTAATGTTGGTGTAGTTAAAGTTTTATTAGTAAGTGTTTGTGAACCCGTAAGAGTTGCGACTGTTGAATCAATATTAATTGTAAGTGTATCTGTCGCACTCGCGACTGTATCAAGACCTGTTCCACCAGCGATAGTCATGGTATTAGTGGTTGAGATTGTTTGGTTACTACCACTATCACCTGCGAGTGTTATTGAAAAAGATTGACTTAACGAAGCGATATCACTTTCGTGTTCATTAATCGCGCCTACGATATCTGTTGCGGTTGTATTTAACTGGTCACCTTGTGATGAACCTGTTACATTTCCAATATCAGTTGCGAGTTCATTAAACTCTACTCTAAATTGTTCTAATGTAAAAGTATTTGGTGCGTTTCTTGTTGCCATTGTTTATTATTAATCCTTTTAACTATTTATCATACTTTATCTATGCCATCACGAAGTGTATCACCCGTTCCATCATTTGCACTTGAACCGATACTAATAGATTGTCTTGCCATTTATAATATTTCCTCTTTTTTATTTATTAAACCTTACTCATTTAATCTGCTTCAGCAATAGTATTACCTGCGTCTACCCATGCTAGTATTTGTCTATAATCTTTATTACTTGTATTTAATGGAACTGCTGATAATGTGCCATCAGTATAAACAACTACATATTCGTTAGCAAAATTACCTGCACTATCATTTATTTTTTTAACAGTATTAATTGTCCTTGCCATTATAATTCTGCCTCCACAATATGTCCGTAGTAATATCCTATACCAGAATTAAATCCACTTGATTTATTTGCAAACAAATAACCCATATCGGTTATGTGTTGTGCTGCAACTCCAGTTATTTTAGCTGCATCGTGTATACTGTACACAGCGCCTGACGTGCCGTCTTGATGGTACAGAGTTACAGTAGGCGTTGTACGTTTACGAGTATTAAATCTATTACCTTGAGCTGCATCTGTTGATGCATTATAAGTTGCACTACCACATCCAAACTTTACTTGTTGACCTTGAAATTGTGAATCTTCTCCCCATGCCATACTTGTTTCATAATATCTTTCACAATCAAGCATAGTTTGTTGTATAGGTTTTCTTACAAATGGATTTGCAGCTACACCAGTTTCTAGTTGCACATCTGTAATAAACAAACTATCATCTACTTCTACGTCAGTAACTCCTGACCAGATAAAGACTAATATGTTTGCAGTATTGCTAGTATCTACTGTTATGTTTTCTATTTTGTATTCTGCAAATGATGTTGTAGGACTTAAATTAGCAGGTGTATTTTCATATGTAGCATTAGTAATTAATGTTGGATTAGTTCCTTCTGCCTGCCAATTACTCACTATATCACTTGTTACTGAATCTGCTGTACCACTCCATGATACTACTGCTGCTCTTACATCGTCTATACTAGCATCAGATGCTTTCATTTTAAACGAAAGACTTACTTTGCCACTAGCTAGTGCATCATGACAATTAACATTTTCTATTATCTGTACTATTCCAAATTTTTTATCTGCTGTTTCTACTTCAAGTTGTATAGTCTTAGCAGAGCCATCGTTAGGTGAAGTATCTGATTGTTTTACATCTACAATGTTATCCCCATCTGATAGTAATATCCATCTATCTAATGTATAACTATCATCTGCATTTGTTGTAGTTGATACATTGTCAACTGCTGCATCTGTTATAGTAATACCTCTTTGTGCTACAACCATGTCACCATTTATAATCATGTTGTTTACTGCACCAGTACGAACTGGGTTTTGACTAAATGTTACAATACCAGTAGATGCAATTGCGATTGCATCGGTATCACTTGCACTACCTATGTTACCTGCATCTGGTATAACTATGTTACCACCAGTAGTCATTAAACCACCACCAGTATAAGTTCCAGATACATCTAAGTTGGCATTTATGTCTGCAAGTGTAGCATTTAATTCTATTTCATCAGTTGCATTGATATCTAATACAGTTGCACTTGGTGCACCTATATTTTGTGAAGCGTCATTAAATTGAATTACATTTGTTGAGTTAAGTAATATTCCTGTATCATGTACATGAGTTAATGTAACTTCATCATTTGCACCAAAAGATAATATAGCACCATCGTGTTGTAATTCTAAATCTTGTGTTAGTGTAACATCACCATCTGAGCCTATTGCGATTGCGTCTGTATCTGATGCACTACCTATATTACCTGCATCTGGAATAACTATGTTACCACCAGTAGTCATTAAACCACCACCAGTATAAGTTCCAGATACATCTAAGTTGGCATTTATGTCTGCAAGTGTAGCATTTAATTCTATTTCATCAGTTGCATTGATATCTAATACAGTTGCACTTGGTGCACCTATATTTTGTGAAGCGTCATTAAATTGAATTACGTTTGTACTACTTAAAAGAAGTCCTGTATCAGCGACATGGGTTAGTACAACATCTGAATCTGCACCAAAATTAATTACAGAAGCATCTGTTGTTAGATTTAAATTATCGCCAACAGTAACATTATTATTAAATGTTGCAGCACCTGCTTCACTTCCGTCAAGAGTTAACATAGTGATATCGGCAGAAGCATCTGTTCCTTTAAATATTATATCTGTATTGTTAGCAGCGGCATCTATTGTAATATTTCCAGATGAAGTAGTTATGTTAACAGCAGCATCACCAGTCGATATATTATCAGCAGCTGTTTCTGAACTAGCGACGAAAGCATTAAAATTTGTTTCTAATTCATTAATCGCACCAACTATGTCGGTTGCTGAAGTTGTAAGTTGGTCACCTTGTGAACTTCCAGTAACATTACCTACGTCAGTTGCAAGTTCATTAAACTCAACTCTCCATTCTTCTAGTGTAGATGTTGTGGGTGTATTTCTTGTTGCCATTACTAATTCCTTTTCCTTATATTTATAATGTTATGCCGAGTTATCATCAAATTTTAATGATGATGAATCAAATGTAAAATTCGTATTTGAATATCTTTCATTTAAAAATTTACCACCTGTTACATGTCCAGGTATTTTTGCATTTACAAACTCTGTATAAAATGCTTCTCTTGGTATTTTTGGTGTACCTGCTGTATTATCTTCCAACTGTAAATAAGGTGGCGATGTTCCTGTTCCTGCTTCTAATTCTATGAAATTTATATCATCACCATATGAATCTTCTAAAAGAAATTCGCATTGTGTTGATATAGATTTAATAGTAACAGAGCCAAATTGTTGAAATGGCATAAACCTACTATGACCATCTGTATTATCTGATACTGCCATTATTTGTCGACCTGCCCAATTTAATCCTATTGATGTTCCGTTTTCAAATATTACTTCATCTCCATCTTCATTTAACAATGCTTCACCATCTTCTAGTTGTATCGTAAACATTGATGGTGGGTGTGTAAATAATGATAATGGTATTTCTGATAAAGTTGGTTTTCCATATCCAAAACTTGCTTTAGTTGTTGTACGAATTAATGGTAATTTAATAGTATGAGAAGATGTTAAAGTTACATCTCTTTGTCCTGCTGTTAATGCAGAGTCAACACCAACTGCTGGACTTGAATTTGCTGAACTACCATCTGTACTTGTTCCAAGTCTTCTACCAAATACTGTTTTGAAAATAGTTTCAAATGTTGATGCAAGTTCTGGAGTAAATGTATCATCTCCTTCGAATCCACTTACATCAGTACCAGCAGGTGTTTTTATTCTTGCAGAAACTAAAGTTGCTAAAGATACTTTACCAAATTCTTGCCACCCAGCGGGGTGTGTTGATTTTTTTAATGCATCTCTATATTCACTAAGAGATTGTCCAACTGCAATTTCATAAGAATAATCTTGATAATAATAACTATCTTGAATTCTCGCTGCGTCTTCACTTACTTTACTTTTATCATTAAAAGAAGTTCCAATAGAAGTTGCAATACCACCGACTGTTGCAGTACCAGTTGCGTATGAAGCATGTGCTATCGTACTTGTTACACCAGACATTGTTGCTGAAGTACCAGTTCCCCATTGAACTTCATCTTCGTAAATCATTGTATCTTCATCTTCAAATAAAATATTATCTCCACTATTATCTTCATTAACAACATTCAGTAAAGAATTTATTTGAACTGTAAGTAATTGTCTATCACTATCATATGCAACAACCGTTCCATTATGAGAAGTAAGTGCTGAATCTGCAACCCATGTTCCAGAAACATCTTTTAAAATTGCATTTCTATAAAATAATAATTCTGGTGTAGGATTATTATTAGCAATTTTAATATTGTTATCATCTTCTGTTACAATATCAAAACTTCCAGTTCCACTTTCTGTAACTAATTGAAAATCAGAACCATAGTCTAATCCAAAA
>ERZ802830.774-NODE-774-length-31343-cov-10.8007_pt1 | contig 31343 bp, 26 predicted proteins | sample MGYA00345654_ERZ802830 | MGnify/ENA primary metagenome ERZ802830 (study PRJEB30503, sample SAMEA104212375) | marine metagenome | biome: Westerlies Biome; feature: [SRF] surface water layer (ENVO:00010504) within the epipelagic zone...; material: water... | reverse complement strand
ATGTATGTCGATTACAAGGATCTTGAACTAATTGGCAAGATGGTAAATCGGCAAGCCAAAATTATCGGCCGGCGTAAAACAGGGTGTACTGCTGTGAGTCAGCATGCTGTAACGCAGGCTATCAAGCGTGCCCGGTTCATGGCTCTTTTGCCTTACGTTGCTGATTGAGACGGCAGGTTTTCATGGCAGGCGAGCCCAGCTCCAACTCATGGTTCAGGTGTCGCCGGATTGTTGAGTTCCGTGATACCGATGCAGCAGGCATTGCACATTTTTCGGCATTTTTCTTCTGGATGGAGTCTGCGGAGCATGAGTTTTTAAGAGAACTTGGAATCCGTGTTGTAGATAACGCACCAGAAGACGAGGAATCGCTTCGCCGAGAACTTGCCTCAGGTGAAGGTGTCGGACGTGAATTAGAGGTGAGTTGGCCGCGGGTATCTGTATCTGCAGATTATAAAGCGGCTGTTCGTTTTGGCGACACACTCGATGTCTTCATTGCTGTTGCTGAACGAGGTAGTTCGAGCATCACGTATCGTTTCCGTTTTGAGAATTCGGGAAACCTCGTTGCTATCGGGACAGTTGTTGTCGTTCGATGCCTGATGCGGCATGGGATGAAGCCATTGCCGGTAAAAATTCCAGCTGGTATTTCGGAGCGAATGCTGGCTCATCAGTTACCAAGCGAATAGCTAGTAAGAAATCCTTTATACTCTGGTCTGGGGTTTCAGTGACGTGCTTATAGCAGAATCATTATCGAAGTCGTTTCCGACACCGTCGGGCTCGTTGAGCATACTGTCAGACGTCAGTCTGTCTGGTGGTGAGGGCGAACGGATTGTCGTGATGGGGCCAAGTGGCTCCGGGAAGAGTACGCTCTTGGCTATCCTTGGTGGGCTTGAGCCACCCACGTCAGGCGTCTTGAAGTTGGATGACGTGAATCCGTACGAATTAAGTGGAGCTCGCCGCGCTGATTTCCGGAATCAACATATCGGCTTTGTTTTTCAGGATCATTGCCTACTCGAATCTTGTTCAGCACTCGATAACGTGTTGCTGCCGGTACTGGCCGGCGGAAGGGTCGAGGATTCCCTCGTTGAGCGAGGCCGGTTCTTACTGGATCGTGTTGGGCTACAGGATAGACAAAGTCATCTTCCAGCTGAGCTTTCCGGAGGAGAACGCCAAAGAGTTGCAGTGGCCCGAGCTCTTATGTTGTGCCCCGCCGTACTGCTGGCTGATGAACCGACGGGACAGCTTGATTCGCAGTCGGCCGTACAGGTGATTGGCCTTCTCAATGAACTAGTTGATGAAACGGGGAGCCTGCTCTGCATTGTGACCCATGATGAATCCATAGCGGAGCGTGTTGCTGGATGTCGGCAGGGGCGTCGCCTCTGTCTTTCTGATGGTCGGCTTGTAACATGAAAATTTCTCTGCAAAGTACTTCACAGCCAATCCGTTCAGTACGCGGTCTCGTTATCTGTTGTATTCGGCAATGGGCGTTACAGCTGGTGGCTCTTGCCGCGACAGCGGCAGTGATCGCCGTTGTGATTGGTGGCAGCCTTGGAGTTGGAGACTCCATACAGCAGGGACTCCGGCGAATGGTGAGCCAGCGAATTGGAGGAATTGCTGCTGTAATTATTGGAAGGGAGCCGTTTGGAAAGCAATTTTCCGAAAGACTCAATGCGTCCTTCCAACAAAAGCTTGACGTCGATTCTTCTGACTGCAGGACCGATCTTATTTCAGCTATTGTCGTAGAAATGACAGTGGAACGTCCGGCAGGTGGCGGGCAGTCACGCGCCTCGGCTGTCGCAACACTTCTTGGTTGTGACCGACCAGCCGCTCTTCTTTTTGAGATTCCTCCCTCGGAGGTAAAAGGGGTTCAGCTAAGCCAACGACTGGTGGATCTTCTTGGTTTAAAAGTAGGAGATCCGGTCATTCTTCGTGTGAATGAGCGATCTGCAGTGCCCTCTGATACGCCGCTTGGCCGCCGTCAAGGTTCGAGCCGCAGCCGGCGGGTGACTCTTACTTCGGTTTTACCGACAGGGAGTGTTGGAGACTTTTCGCTTTCTTCCTCAGAACCGCCTGCTGGTGTTGCCTTGGTTTCATTAACCCTTGCTGAACAGCTTCTTGATTGGTCTGGCAAAAGGAATGGGATTTTTCTGGTAGGAGGCACCTGTGCCCAAGACTTTGTCAATGAACTAGACCAATGTTCAGAGCCTACGTTGCTTGACATTGGACTTGTATTGAAGCGTTATGGAGATGGGAGTTGCCTAGGTCTTACAAGTCGGAGAATGATTCTTGAGCAAGCTGTGGACAATGCGGCACAGCATACAATGGCTGACTTGGGAGGGGTGCCGTCGCTTGTGTTTCTTGCCAACGAGATCTCCATGAAAAGCGAGGCAGCGAAGGCAAAAGTTCCATATTCAACCATTCTTGGAATCCAGGATACATCTCATCCGGTTGGTGATCTTGTTGGTGAGGATGGTCAGTTATTACCAATGCCAGTTGGAAATGAAGTCATTATCAATAGCTGGCTTGCTGATGATCTCGCTGCGCAAGGAAGTCCGGTTTCCGTTGGTGATGAAATAAGTTTCCACTCTTTTGTTCCAGAGACAATCCATGGCAATGTGGCAGAACGTGTTCATCATTGTCGAGTAGGTGGTATTGCAGCAATGAGTGGCTTGGCGAAATCTCAGGATGTTGTGCCGACTGTCGAAGGAGTGACTGATGAAGAGTCGATTGCCGACTGGGACCCCCCCTTCCCTTTCGAACGAGAGCGTGTTCGGACAACTGCACCGCACGACGAAGATGATCAATATTGGAAGCAGTATGGATCTGCGCCAAAGGTGTTTATGCCACTTGTAAGGGCCCGCGAGATTGCGGGGAGCCGCTTTGGTGAAACTACAGCGTGGCATCTTCCATCTCTCTCGCAGGGAAAAATGGATAAGCTTGCCTCCAGTCTTGCTGCTGCCGTCCCGTTACAATCGGTGGGTTTGGGAGTTCGCCCATTGGCAGCCCGTGCGAATGTGGCTGCCAAAGGGTCGACACCCTTTGGCATTCTCTTTTTGACGCTTTCAAGTTTTCTTGTTGTGGCTGCGATTATTTTGTTGTGGGTATGTTTTGGTTTACTCGTGTCCTCACAGCATCGGACTCTCGGTACACTTGCGGCACTAGGGTGGCAGCCGAGACAGATTGCCAAGGTGCTCACTGTTGTTGCAGGAGTACCAATTAGTCTTGGAGTTCTCGTCGGTACGATTCTGAGTCCATTGTGGTCGCACGTGCTCTTAACGCAGCTGGGAGGAGCATGGACGAAGGGGATTGGAGCTGAGACAGCTAATGTCTTCACTGTCGCGACCCCAGATGTGACGAACCTTTTTCTTGGAGCGATGATTACGGGCTGTATTGGCATGGCCGCAGTTTTTTTAGCGGCTTTAAGAACAGGTGCGCAGCCTCCTCTCCAGCTTTTTCATGGCTCTGGCATGAGTCTTTCGTGCGTACCATTTTGGCTTCGTCCACAGTGGGCAGTGAGTTCGCTTGTTGGGCTTGCTGGACGGAATGTTCTGCGACGTCCAGTTCGAAGTCTGGCCGTTATTCTCATGGTATGTCTGGCCGAGTTTCTCATTGTATTTGTTTCGGGTTTTGAGTTGGTGGATTCAGGGAACTGGCAGAAAAGGGACTCTCCAACAGGTGGGTGGACGTATGTTGCAAAATTTGCAAATCCTACCAGTCTCAATCCAAGTGTTCCGTCCGTAAGTCATCTCCTCAGCCTCAATGAAAATCAATGTGATCTTCTTGAACAATCGACTATCGCACTTCTTCGCTCCAATCAAGGTGACGATGCAAACTGTGCAAACCTTTTTGCAACCAGTAATCCACGTGTTGTCGGGCTGCCAGATTCGTTTCTTGACCGAGGTGGCTTTCGATTCGTGGATCACCTTGGATTGTCGAATGAGCAAGAGAATCCCTGGCACCTGCTGCAGGTGTCCGAAAGGAAAGAAGATGAAATACCTATTATTATTGACGCGGCCACCTCTCAGTGGGCTTTGAAACTGGGAGGGCTTGGAACAATTGTGAGACTGGACCCTGCCAGCGGCACCATCTCAAAGGAAGCGTCTTCTGGTTCGAAGCAAAATGGTGTTCGATGTCGCATAGTTGGATTACTTGAACCGAGTGTTTTGCAGGGACTGATTCTCATTGCAGAGGATGACTTCACACGTCTGTTTCCGTTGCAGAGTGGATATACCATGGCGTTAATTGATATGCCAAGCAGCCCTTCTGCTGGTGTTCGTGAGCCTGCAGTTCGAGACCAAACCGAACAGGCACTTACTGCTGCTTGGGCAGATTTCGGGGTGCGTTTGGAGGCGACTCAAGATCGGCTGAGCCGTCTTTTCGCCGTACAGAATACATTTCTTGCAGGCTTTCAAAGTCTTGGAACCATTGGTCTTTTTCTTGGTACCGTAGGAGTCGCTGCAGTTGGTATTCAAGGAGTAATCGACCGACGAAATACGCTTGCTATTCTTCTTGCGATAGGGTTCAGGCGAAGACGACTCGGAACGGTACTTTGGATTGAATCAATGATTCTCGTCGCTCTTGGTATTCTCCTGGGTGGCATGAGTGGTTTTCTGGCTGCGCTTCCATTCACGCGTGGCGCGGAGCAGTCTCTTCCATGGGGATGGCTCCTTTTTTCAGTAGGAGGCACAGTTATTGCAGCAACAATTGCAAGCCTGTGTGCAGTCCTGTGGGTGCCTGTCGCGAATCGACCATTGGGTGAATGACAGGTTTCTCAATACCGTTTGCACCATGAGCGTGCTAAGCGTTAGGGTGGCATTCCTGATGCGATGGAAAACGCCATGAGGAATGGCTCATGAGGAGCGATGAGTACCAATGCATATCGCAATAATACTGCCGCGATGGGTCGGTGACCTTGTTATGTCGACACCGATGATTCGTGCGGTGAGACAGCACGTTGGTAATGACGCCAAGCTTACCGCAATTGCGAAGCCGATGTTTCAGGAACTTCTAGCTGGGACGCACTGGTTTGATGAATTTATAGCCTATGATCGGCATAGCAAAAAGCAGGAATTGGGATTTCGGCAGGCAGCATCAGCATTGCGTTCTGCTCGCCCCGACATCGCATTGCTTGTCCCAAATTCTCTGTCATCAGCGGCTCTTGCCTGGTGGGGTGGATGTCGGAGACGTGTTGGATATGCACGGCATGGTAGAAGGTTCCTTCTGACGGACCCCCTTTCCCCTCTCCGACGTGGCTGGAAGGTTGAAGTCATGTCAACCGCACAGCACTCGATGGATCTTGCTGAGCAAATAGGTGTTGCTAGGCAGCCCTTGGAGCTTGAGTTGGCAACTTTGCCAGATGACGAAGCAATTCTGGACTCACTGATGTCCAGTTTTTTTGAAGGGTGGACACAGAACAAAACGTGTCCACTCTTTGTATTCAATGATAACGCTGCGTATGGCCCTGCTAAATCATGGGGGGGCGAAAGGTTTGTTTCTCTCGCGAGGCAATTACTCCATGCGTATCCTGATTGCCGGATCGTTGTCCATTGCGGACCTGGTGAACGTGATGATGCCCGGTCCATTGAGTCAGCGCTCAATGACTCAAGAGTCCGAAGCCTAGCCGATGTTGATAAACTTCCGTTCGGGCTGTCGAAAGCATTGTTGCGTCGTGCGTCTGTTGTGATCACGACAGATAGCGGCCCTCGTCACATTGCTGCTGCATTTCAAACGCCGACGGTTGTTCTTCACGGCCCAATGGACCCACGACTTGGAATGTCAGACCAGAAGAATCTTATAGAACTTCGAAAAGAACTGCCCTGTTCACCGTGTGGGCAGCGCACCTGTCCACTGGAGCATCATGACTGTATGGTAGGGCTTTCGGTTCATGATGTAGCACGCGCAACAGGTGAACTAATGGCTATGGTTTCCCATAAGGGCGAAGCCCTTCCGTCGAATTTGGAGAACGTTGAATGACTCATGTGTTTGGTATGCTCGCAGCTATTGCTCTGACAGCTATCTGTTGGGGCGTGTATGGACCGGTCCTTCATTTCGGACGGGATGCGATGCAATCGGCATTGCGACCATTTGTCTGCGTTGGGCTGGCGTACTTTCTGATTGCTGTGATTGCGCCCGTTGCATTGTTGTGGCGAGGAGGGGAAAAAGGTGGCTGGACGTCGAAAGGTGTGCTGTGGAGCATGCTCTCGGGCGTGGCTGGTTCCCTTGGTGCATTAGGCGTGATTCTTGCGCTTACCGCGGGAGGTAATCCAATTTATGTGATGCCACTCGTGTTCGGCGGAGCCCCCGTTGTGAATACTCTTATGAGCGCGTACCTCAATAAATCCTTTGATCAGTTGAAGGCACCTTTTCTTGCTGGTTTAATTCTTGTGATTACTGGTGCCGTTACCGTGTTGGTCTTCAAGCCTCAATCGCATACCAAGCCCGATGCGCCACAAGCGGCTGCAGTAGTACAGGCCGATAGTAGTGCTACTGATGGTGTTGAAAAGAAAACTGAGCGGTTTATAGAGATACTCCTTGCCGTCTCTTTGGCGCTTTTGAGTTGGGGAGTCTATGGACCCGTTCTGCATAAAGGTCAGGCGGCGATGGGAGGAAGTCGTTTTCGGCCATTGATCTGTATTGGCATAGCCTATTTCCTAATTGCGGTTCTCGTGCCGCTTTCGCTTCTTCAGCCACTCGGTGATAAAGGGAGTTGGAGCCTTGTTGGAGTTGCCTGGAGCACCGCTGCAGGTTCTCTCGGAGCAATTGGGGCTCTGGGAACAATTCTGGCTTTTGCCTGTGGAGGCAAACCATTTACAGTGATGCCTGTGGTGTTCGGGTTCGCACCAGTAATCAATACGCTTACCACGCTGAGTTTATCGCACACTCCGACATCTGCCCTGAGTCCATTCTTTCTTGCAGGCATTCTGATTGTGGGTGTTGGAGCGGCAACGGTGCTTACTTTTGGCCCGCGTGGTCACGCTCCACCGAAGCCTGCCTGAGACGCTTTGGCTTGAAGAAAAGGTTACGTCCCTCGGGTGTTGCCAAACCACATGATATGGTGTCTTTGGCAGAGTTGGAAACCCAGGTTTTTGCAGGCTGACTCGAGCCAGAGGGCCTCTTTTTGAAGTCGTGATTGTGTGACTCCCTGAGGCATAAGGTAGACATGACGAGCCTCTCTTGATCGTGGTTGAATATCAAGATCTGCAAGCCATGAAACTGCTTCATCCAAATCGGAAGGCGAATCGATGACAAATTTGATTTGGTTGGGTGTGGCTCGAAGGAGCTGAATAATATCGTCTCGACGACGACGTTTCTCATGCCTCTGCTCCCAACCGGTTTCTGAGTTGGGTGTTGAGGATCGTAGTTTTGGACTCAAGGACATGAGATTCGCCGTCGGTAGTCCTTTGTCTGGTATCACTGTCGCTGCAGTCTCGATAGTAATATGCTGGCCCTCGTGCTGAAGAATGTTGCAAAGAACATTTATATCTGAAGCAAGGAGTGGTTCGCCGCCAGTGATTACAACGTGCTTGAGCCTGTGACTGAGTATCTCTTCCACCAGGTCACCAACAGTACGATTCGTCCCAGTCGGTTTCCATGACGTAAATGGGGTGTCGCACCATGTACACCGTAGGTTGCACCCGCTTGTTCGCACAAAGACACTGGGTGTTCCTGCAAGTCGGCCCTCACCCTGTAGCGATGAGTACAACTCAGCAATCTGAACCACAGTTTGTTTCCTTTGGGGCCATGAAGGCGGTTACCCTCGGATCAGGTATGTTTACTGCTGCGAATCCCGCTGCCCGGATAAGGCATGAGTCACATTCTCCACAGGGTCGCCCGTTGTCTAGTGGATCATAGCAGCTTGTTGTCAGACCATAATCAACATCAAGCGAAAGACCTAAGCGGATAATTTCAGGCTTCGTAAGTGACACAAGCGGCGCCTGTATAGTAAACCGTGTTCCCTCGACCCCTGACTTGGTTGCCAAATTCGCTAAAGACTCAAAGGCATGTAGGAATTCAGGTCGGCAATCCGGGTACCCGCTGTAATCAATAGAATTTACACCGAGTATAAGCGAAGAAGCATTACGTGTTTCTGCAAGTGCGAGAGCAAGTGATAGAAATACTGTGTTCCGGGCTGGCACGTATGTCACAGGAATTCCATTACTGATAACGTCGTCACTTCTGTTTTTTGGTACGGCGATTGATTGATCGACCAGCGCACTGCCGCCGAATGCAGCAAGATCTATCGTTAGCGAGACGTGATCAGAAATTCCGAGAGCGTTTGCAATAGCTTGAGCTGCCTGCAATTCAATTCGGTGCCGCTGCCCATAATCGAATGAAATGGCCGTAATAGAGTACCCTTCTGCGACTGCCCACGCTGCCGCTGTAGCCGAATCAAGTCCACCTGAGAGGAGAACTATAGCCTCGCCTTTCCGAGACGCTTTGTTCATGGCACAATTCCTTTTATGAATACTCTCAACGCAAACCTTGCTCCAAAGCCCTCTCAAGACATTCTCGAGACCTTTGACAATCAGTTTCCAAAACGTGACTACCTCATTGAAATTGTTTGTCCAGAATTTACGTCAGTCTGTCCCAAAACCGGCCAGCCTGACTTTGGTGTGCTCACGTTTCGCTACATTGCAAACACTCGATGTGTAGAACTCAAGAGCCTGAAATTGTACCTCCAGGCGTATCGGAATGCGGGAATTTTTTACGAGAATGTAAGTAATCAAATCGTAGAAGATCTTGTTTCAGTGCTTGAGCCAAAACACTTTACACTTGTCGCCCAATTTACTCCTCGTGGTGGTATCTCGTCGTGTATTACCATTTCACAGCCGGACGGCCACCATCTGCCGGCGGCAAAATGATGCTGCTTTCATTGTGAGTTCGTGTACGGTCAGCCCATATATTTCAACCCATCTTCCTTTAGGATAGTCTGCCGAAATGCCTCGATCATCTCGCCATGTTCTTCTTTCTGCACTCGCTGATGAGTCTGCGTTCGATCTGACGGCCGTAGAACAATTTACTGCGATGGCAGCATTAGGTCTTGAGTATTACAGCCTCCGATTTATTGATGTTGGAAAAGGCATCAAAAATGTAATGAATCTTACAAAGAGTGAGATTCAAAAGGTAAGGCACTTGGAAGACAGATATGGTCTTAATGTTGCCTCGATCGCATCACCGATTGGGAAGGTGAAGTTGGTTGATCAACCCGATGGAACAAAAAATAAATTTGTACCATTTAAGAAATATCTACAGAAAGATGTGGCAAAGGTGTGTGAGAGGGCTCATGCTTTTGAAACCAAGCTCATTCGTGGTTTTTCTTTCTACCCTCCGAGGGGAGAGCCCCCAGAATCGTATTTGGAGCAGGCCGTTGACCAGATCGGCCAGATTGCGGAGTCATGCCATCGGTCAGACCTGACATTTGGTCTAGAAGTCGAGGCGAATCTGGTGGGTCAAAATGGTGACTTGCTTGCTGAGATTCATCGCCGGGTGAATCACCCAGCTTTGGTGCTCGTGTTTGATGCGGCGAATCTCCTTGTGCAGGGGTTTTCAACCCGACAGGTTTTCAACCAGTGGGAAGCCATGAAGCCCGGTCTTGGGTGGGTGCACATTAAGGATTATCGAAAGGTGACGGCATCGATGCGGGGTAAGCATGTGAATGAGGACATGCTTGCCCATTTTGTGCCCGCAGAGAGTGGGGCGGGCGGCCACGTCAAGATACTAGAAGATCTCAAAGAAATGCTTCCGTCATTGACGCGGCGTCTCAAACGGCGAGGAATCCCTGGTGTCTTTCTTGATCTTGAACCCCACGTGCGCGGTGGGGGACAATTCGGTGGAACAAGTGGTCCAGACGGAATGGGGATTGCATTACGAAGTTTATGCGGGCTTCTTGATAAAACTTCGGTAAAATATCATCTGAGGGACTTTGATGACCTTTTAGCGGCACGTGGTATGTAGGTCGTTCCAGATTCGACAACGCACTGTGTAGGAACACATAGAAAAATACTAATGGCTGAAACAACTGAACCGGGCAGCTATTTTGTCGCCAATTATCCGCCATTTGACCGTTGGACAGATGAGGCCGTCCCTCAGGTGGTAGAGGCGTTCCGGGCACCAGCTACCGATGCTGCACTCGGGCTCTATCTTCATATTCCGTTCTGTCGGAAGCGATGCAAGTTCTGTTACTTCCGGGTCTATACCGATGTAGCTGCATCTGATGTTGAGCGATATTCCAATGCAGTCATTGAAGAAGCTCGAATGGTTGCTGATCAAACGGCAATTCAAGGGCGTACGCTAAAGTATGTGTATTTCGGTGGTGGGACACCATCGTTTCTTAGCGTCAAGCAACTTGAGCGATTGGTTGATGGCCTGCATAGGAGTTTCGGATGGGACGAGGCGGAAGAGGTTACCTTTGAGTGTGAGCCGGGCACCCTATCCGAGCCGAAGATTTCTGCCCTCAAGCGGTTGGGCGTTACTCGAGTATCGCTTGGCGTTGAGAACTTCGATGACGCCATCCTCGAGTCGAATGGACGCGCGCATCTTTCAAATGAAATCTTTCGCGCGTGGGACTGGATACAAAGCGCAGGCTTTCCAAGTACAAATATTGATCTCATTGCCGGAATGGTGGGGGAGACGACCAAGTCATGGGAGCAGACGGTTGAAACAGCACTTCGTCTTGCTCCGGACAGTTTGACGATCTATCAGATGGAGTTGCCATACAACACAGTCTTTGTCAAAAGTAGTAAAGATAATGGTGAGGCAACACCTGTTGCTGACTGGCCCACGAAAAGGGCTTGGGTTGACTGGGCATTCAATCGATTTGTGGAAGCAGGTTATTCAATATCAAGTGCTTATACATTGGTGCGAGATCCCAAAGAAGTGGAATTCCAGTATCGGGATATGTTGTGGGAAGGCAGCGATCTTGTCGCTCTTGGTGTAGCAAGTTTTGGGCATCTTTCAGGCATTCACTATCAGAATAAAACACATTGGGACGACTATTTGGGGGCCATTGATGCTCAGCAATTGCCGCTTGGTCGTGGTTTGGTAGCAAGGCCGCGAGAGTTACTAATTCGTGAGCTGGTCCTTGGTCTGAAAAAGGGTTCTGTTGACACAGCGAGGCTCTCGAACAAATTTGGTGTGGATCCAGTCGTTGAATGGTCACAGGCATGGGATGAGTTGTCCAAGCTGGGGTTTTTGGAACCGATCGAAACAACGGAGTCTCCACAACTCACGCGGAGTGGATTGCTTCAGGTGGACTCACTGCTCAACCGGTTTTTCGATTGAACCAAAGGACCGGAGATATGGGTTTTTCGCCCACACATTGAAGAGTCTTAAAGACACAGATCGGCGAGGACGGGCGATGCACCCCCCTCTTTTGGTAGAAATACTGGTTTAGTACTGGTTCCCGGTCTCCAAACTCGGTTGTGAGTGCTTTTTTGAGGTTACTTTTTCTCGTTGACTGCGGTTACTGTTAAGAATAGTTCCTAGGAGTTTTCTATGCGTTCCGCATTCAAGCACGATATGTCACAGTCGATCAAGTCGTCTCGTTCACCTGGTCATGATGACGTCAGTTTGGAGGCTGAACGGATACCGCCGACTAAAGAACTACGAGAGCGGCTCCGAGCGTTGTCGGCTGACATGGTCGCTTCGTGGTCATGTGAAGGTCTTCCTGTAGAAGTCAAATCGAATGATGGTCTTAGAAAAAAAGCAGAAGAACTCGTTTTACGGGCGAATGCTGATTCTTCATTTGTTGGATGGACAATGGTCACGATACTTTCCGAGGTATGGCGTTATCGTATTGCCTCCACTGCTGCGGGTCAGAGGCTTCTGCTCCTGCCAGACTGTCCGCTCGCGCAGGAGTCAGTGAAAGACGAAAATTGTCCTTCAGTGTGTGGTCCGAGTTGCGGCATTGGCACGATCTGGTCAGCAGCCCATGACAGCGGATGGGTTGTTGACTCAACCAGAAAGGCTGCCTCGGCGATTGGTAGCCTGCTGTCTGGTCAGTACCAGGGCATTCTTGGAGTAGCCAGACTAAAGGATCTCGAAAAAGCATTTGGCATGCTTCCGGCGTTTTCCTTTCCTGTTGCAGCAGTTCCCTATCAATCTGTTGGTGAATTCGAGAATACGGTAGATACATGCGACCAAGCGATTCTCAGTGCAGGCATTGATGTTGAGTGGGTTTTGAGTTTGCTTGGTGTCGCTGGCGGTTCACCTGGGCCTGTTGGTGACCATTTGCCACTGCTCCGCGAGGCCTCCGAATTATTTTCTCAAGAATCAATCGCTGATCTTGCAAGTCGATACAACCTCGGGCATGGTTTTGGGTCTGCTACAAAGGTTGTTGGGCCTACAACAGAGTCCGAAGGAGCGTCGTTGGCCGTAACGGCTCGCTTCGCCGGTGAATTCCTGGGACGTGGTGGCAAGTTCCTCCGTCCATTTGTCACACTTGCCGCGTATGATGCGCTTCGTGCTGATCTTGGCGACGTAAGACACGAATTAGCTCCGAGTGCTGTAAGCCGTGAGACTGCTCGGGCAGCAGCTGTTTCCATTGAGATTTTTCACAAGGCGTCACTTGTTCATGATGACATAGAAGATGGTGACACTGCCAGATATGGGCGACCGACCGTTCATGTTGAGCATGGCACGCCAGCTGCAATAAATATCGGTGATTACCTCGTTGGAGCGGGTTATCGTTTAATAGCCGGCCTTGAGGGCCCAGCAAGCCTTCGAAGTGACCTGCTGGCAATTCTCTCCGACGCACATGTGAGATTGGCACGGGGTCAGGGTGCTGAATTATGGTGGCGGGATGTCGATGATGAGGTATCTTCGGCTGAATCACTTGAGATTTATGGTCTCAAAACGTCCCCGGCATTCGAAGCGGCAGTGGCGATGGGTATTCGGCTTGCTGGTTTACAGGCGGATGATCCGTTCTCAGTCACCGAATATTCACTGCACGTAGGCACGGGATTTCAGGTACTGAATGACCTCAAGGATTGGCAGGGGGATCTTGAAAATGACAGACGAGTTGCTGGTGATGTCCTTGGTGGTCGGCCAACTGTGATGTGGGCACTTGCACTTGAAAATCTTGACAAAGATGGATGTGCAGAGCTCTTAGAAATTAAAACGGCATGTTCGAAACAGCGGGGCGAGGCAGCAATAGACACGACAACTGCAATTCAGTCGGCGAGAAGGCTTTATCGGAAGGCTGGCGTATTTTCAAAGGCTGCAGCCATCGTTGCGAATGAAAGGAAGCTTGCGGCTGATGCAATTAAGGATTGCAGTTATTCCAGATTGCGAGAAGTCTTGGAATTTCTTCTCGATCTGGCAGTTCCCCAACAGGCAATTGACGACCTGTTGACCGCTGAAAGTGGCGTATAGCCCCACTTTTAATCAACTGGGTGCACGTTTTCCTCCGTTGTCGCCATACTATTATTATGGCCGAAAACACCACTACCACCCACGACTATGCCGCCAATAGTGTGAGAGCACTCATCGAAAAATTTCGTCCTGTCGAGATGTTTGGGACAATTCGAGCCATTGATTCAAACGATATTCCGGCACCATTCAACTTATTGCTCGCTCACCACTCCCATATGACTGTGGCGATGGAAGATTTTCATGGTCATTCTGTTTCTCTTGATGTGGTGAATGTGGCTCCGGATGAGGCCGACGGGCAGAAAAGTTATACGAGAGAAATTCTATTAAAAAGTCCTGTATTTAATGACACGGCATTTGGTGTACCAGAACGACTGGATAAAACTCGGAAAAAAAATGCAGATCGTGTTGTCCAGTACGGCATTGTCAGAATTATGACAGATCGTCTGCCTGAGGAAGTGGTAGCCCGCATTCAAGATGGTGGTACACCGTTGGGCCGTATTCTGATTGAGGCCGATCTCCTTCGCGAGGTTCGCTGTGTGTGCGTCTTTGAAGTGATGCCCGGTCCGTATTTTGGGGAGCTCTGTCATGGTCCTGAGAACCAGGCCCCACTGCAGACATACGGTCGCTTTGCAACGATTAGCATTAAGGAGCAGCCCGTCATTGAGCTTTTCGAAGTGGTTGTGCCTTCAGTTGCATAATATTTATGACCGGCAACTTCGATTGTCCTGCTGTTAAAAGTGCGGACTAGAGAGAATCTAGCTTTTGCCGCGGAGAGACCGAAAGCAGCCCAGCCCTTTTAGTTTGTGATTGTGCCCAACCTGGAAAAAAGGTTTGAGTAAATGCCGTAATTGTCAAAAACAGCGGGGTTTGAGGTGTTTTTGTTGGTGTTGACTCACTGCGTAAGATGCCAGTAGAGTCCTGCATCTGGCAAGAATGGCAGGCAGGGCAAGCCCTGCGGGCGACTCGCAAAGGTCGTCTGTTTCCTAGTTGTTCTTTTCAGGTAGAGCCTAGGCGAATTTCTCCGAGATGGAATGCGGGGAGGTCTAGGGCCGATCGGACGGTATGGACCGATCGGTGGATCGAGCGAGATGCCGATCAATGGCAATCAGGAGGCCTTAGGAAACATCATCATGGCATTGTTCATGGGAAAGGTTTCCGCTTTGACTAGCTGAAGGACGGCTAGAGAGAGGGTGGTAAGCAGATGCAGAAGACTGTGTACACGACTGGTGAAGCTGCCAAGATCTGTAAGGTGAGCCAGCAGACGATTATTCGTTGTTTTGATTCGGGACAGTTAAAAGGATTCCGTGTTCCGGGTAGCCGGTTTCGACGGATTCCACGAGATCAGCTGTTCCTTTTCATGAGAGATAATGGGATTCCAACGGATGCGTTGGAAAGCGGTCGTAGAAAAATTCTTGTTGTTGATGACGACCAGGATCTTGTTGAACTGATCACTGATGTCCTGGAGCGTGATGGACGGTTTGAAACTCGTAGTGTCAACAATGGTTTTGATGCTGGCATGATGGTGAAGGACTATCGTCCGGACCTCATCGTTTTGGATGTCATGCTTCCAGATATTAACGGGAAAGAAGTCTGTCAAAGAGTTCGTAGCGATTCGACCATGGATGAAGTCAGGATCGTTTGCATATCTGGTATGTGTGAACCTGACAAGATTGAGGATCTTAAAGCGTGTGGTGCGAATGAGTTCCTTCAGAAGCCATTCGAAGCCGATGTCTTAGTCGACAGAATTTGTACTCTGCTCGATATTGAATCTGTCCCGGCAGCGTCATGAGATGATGGCCGTTGTTGGATGGTTACTTGTTAGCCGTAATTCAAAGCCACATTTGGCACTTCCAGTCCCGCGTCAAGCCTTGGTGGGCTTGACGCGGGCGGTGTCATTTTCGCTTCAAACAATTACGGAAGAACAGTCACTACTTCAACAGGATCGTCGAACGAGTGGCTCGTGGCGAGACCGATGCTGGCGGCTCGCAGCCGGTGATCCAGCAGTTGCCATCTGGCTTGTTTCAGAGGAGAAGCAGCCGAGGGGCCGAGAAGCTACTGGGACGAATGCTGAACCTGGTACCAATACGAAAGAGTGTTCAGCAGGCCAGGCGGCGCTTCAATGGCTTGACCGCTTGGAGGAGAGTCTTGTCACGTTTTCAACACCGCATGGCATGCCTGTACTCAAGCAGGCGAATTCAGTGTCTGTTCAGGAGTTGTCTGCGATCACAGGCATGGCTCTCTCGGATACTGATACAAGGGTCGTACGGACAGCGGATACGCGGTCGTCAGCTGGTCGTTGGCTTGATCAACTTCTTCGAGAAACATCGTCTCGGCAGGCTGATAGAAAAGAAATGTCTCATCAGGAGGTAGCGAGCATCGTAGCCCTTGGTGACGGCGATCCACAGGTAGCCATGCTTCATGAGTTGCTGGCTACGGCGAAATCTCTAAGAGGTCTTTTTACGGACTTTGCCGGTAGTGTTTCGTCCGCACGACTTGAAGCCATACGAGAGCTTGCCTATGGAGCAGGCCACGAGATCAATAACCCGCTCGCAAATATAGCTGCACGTGCGCAGGCGCTTCTTTATGATGAGCATGAGCCGGAACGCCAGCGACGCTTGGCAACGATTGTAGACCAGGCATTTCGAGCAAGGGATATGATTGGTGGGCTGATGATTTTTGCGAGGCCACCAAAGCCAAATCGGATTGAGGTCAATCTTGAAGAATTACTTCGGAGTGTGTTGGCGTCAGTGGAGCTGACGGCAGAAGAACGCGGCGTACGGCTTGTGCTGGACATTCCTTCGAGTCGATATGATGTCTTTGTGGATCGCGGGCAGATTGAAGATTCGCTCCGTGGCATTCTTGCAAATGCTATTGAAGCAATCCTTCATGGTGGAACCGTTTCTGTCGAGGCTGTTCGAAGCGATCACGGTTCGTGTCTGATCACCGTGCGAGACAATGGAATAGGAATGGACGGGGAAACAATGGCCCGGATGTTTGATCCATTTTTTAGTGGCCGTGAGGCCGGGCGGGGCATCGGACTGGGACTTTCAAAAGCGTTTCGCCTCATTGACGGCAACGGGGGCAGCATCTCGATTGAATCGAGACTGCAGCAGGGAACGACTGTTTCAGTCCGACTTCCAGGGCCGCAAAGTTAGCTCATACTTCCCATCTTGACGCGACGAGGGTTTTTCAAGGGTTGTATCTGTGAATTGTGAAAAGCAAAGGTCTTTTCTTGTTTGTTCGGACTTGCCGGTGATCACCGTTGTTCTCTATTCTCCGCAGACGCCACGATTCAGTTAAACTTAGCCCAAGGAATGGCTAAAGCTGGTTACCTGCGATGGAACGACGGAGCACGGATGCCCCTATGACCCTTTCTGGACGTATTGAAACAACTTCTGTGTGGAGTAGTGATTCGGCCAACCACCGATCCGACCCCAAGCAGCGACACGACAGTGTCGGTAAACCCACAAAACAAATGGCCTCTCAGGCCGAGTTGTCCGGTCGTCGAGCACACGCTGATAATCGATTGAAGGTAACAGAAAGTCTGGCCGATCTTGCACTTCAACAAACGGCACAATGGTTTATCAACAACCAAAACGCTGATGGACACTGGAGGGGTCCGTTGGAGGGAGATACTATTCTTGAGAGTGAATATCTTCTGATTTGCGGATGGGCGGGCCGCCTCGATCAAGAAACGATGATCGGGTGTACCAAACGTATTCTCGCAGAACAACTGCCAGAAGGTGGTTGGGCAATCTATCCCGGTGGAGACGCTGATCCGAGTGCCAGTGTGAAGGCCTATCTAGCCTTGAAAATGTCTGGTTGCGACGCTGATTCTGAGCCTATGAAGCGGGCCCGGATCGCAATTGCAAAAGCCGGTGGGCCGTGGGCTGTCAATAGTTTCACTCGTTTCTATCTTGCGCTCCTTGGACAAATTTCATACTCAGACTGTCCGGCTGTTCCGCCTGAGATGATTCTCCTGCCGGATTGGTTTCCTGTAAGCCTTCATCGGGTTTCAGCCTGGTCACGAACGATGATCGTACCTCTCTCATTAATATGGTCATTTAAGCCGGTACGAACGTTACCTCGAGATAGAGGCATTCAGGAACTCTTTGCCGATTGTTCCTATGAGATGGGAAATCGTCCGGTGGGTGGGAATGACGCTTGGTCTCGGTTCTTCCGGATTATTGACTCTGCGATCAAGTTGGTCGATTGCCTTGGCTTTCGGCCTCTTCGGCGACGGGCAGTCATGGCATGCCGACAATGGATGCTTGAGCGTTTTCAGGGCAGTGATGGTCTGGGGGCCATTTTTCCTCCTATTGTGTGGAGCATCGTAGCGCTCCGTGCCATGGGTTGCCCAGATAATTCGGCCGAAGTATCTGAGTGCTGGAAGCAACTAGAAGGTCTTCTTGAGCGTCCGGATGATGAAACGATTCGTGTGGAGCCGTGTCGGTCACCTGTTTGGGATACGGCGATAGCGGTGAGAGGACTCGCTGAAATTGCCTCACCGTCAGACAAGATATCCAGCAGTATGAGTACAGCTGTTGATTGGTTGCTTGCTCAAGAAGTTCGTTTTGCAGGTGATTGGTCTCGCCGAGTTCAGGCTGTCCCGTCTGGTTGGTGCTTTGAGTACGCCAACCGGTATTACCCAGATGTCGACGATACAGCGATGGTTCTGATCGCGCTCTCATCATGGATGAAGCAACAGAATATAGTGCGTAAAGACCACGCAGGTCGGCGTTTGAGTCGTGTGAAAAAGGCAACTCGTCGCGGCATCGATTGGCTGACTGCAATGCAGAATAGTGACGGAGGCTGGGGGGCATTTGACCGGAATAATAACCATGAACTACTCTGCAAGGTTCCCTTTGCCGATCACAATGCGATGATTGATCCAAGCTCACCAGATCTTGCGGGCCGCGTGCTTGAAGCATTTGGCAGTCTTGGCCATCGAGTGGGAGAACCCGTCGTCGATCGGGCAATTGAATACCTGCGTGCGACTCAGGAATCCGACGGAAGTTGGTTCGGCCGTTGGGGTGTCAATTACATATACGGGACGTGGCAGGCCATCGAAGGCCTTCGAGCAGTGGGTATTTCCAGGGACGACCCACTTGTTGAGCGGGGTATAAAATGGCTTCAGTCAAAGCAACAGCCAAATGGAGCGTGGGGTGAAAGTCCCGCAAGTTACGTTGACCCGTCTTTGAAAGGCGTTGGGGAGCCAACAGCATCGCAAACCGCCTGGGCAGTTGCCGCTCTTGTGGCGGCTGGTGAAGGTAACTCTTCGTCAGCACGCCGGGGTGTTCAGTGGTTACTGACGACCCAGCGGCCCGACGGTGACTGGAATGAGACTGCATTTACGGGAACGGGTTTCCCGAAGGTCTTCTATCTTCGCTATCACTACTACCGAATTTCCTTTCCCCTTATTGCAATCGCAAGGTGGCGTGCGTCGCTAGGATTCGAGAGCACAGGGCAGAATTCTGGGCAGGTTGGCACACGTAAGGAATCATCCGAGATGTATGAAGAGGTATTTGCATGAGTGTTCCTGTTGGACAAATGATGGCTGTTTTGAGACATGTTGCGGTGCAACGTCTCAGAGGAAATCACAGGTACCCACTTGTGCTTATGCTTGAACCACTTTTTCGATGTAACCTTGCGTGCGCCGGATGTGGAAAGATTCAGCATCCAAGTGAAATACTTCGACAGCATCTCTCGCCAGAAAAGTGTTTCAAGGCGGTGGATGAATGTGGCGCGCCGATTGTTGCCATTCCGGGTGGCGAGCCTTTGTTGCACCCACAAATTGAAGAAATCATTGCAGGAATCGTAGCCCGTAAAAAGTATCTCTATGTTTGCACGAATGCGATAAAGCTTGAAGAGATGCTCTCACGGTTCACGCCGTCAAAGTATCTCGCCTTTTCGATTCATCTCGATGGGCTTCAGCAGGAACACGACGCGTCAGTCTGTCGGGATGGAGTGTACGAAATAGCAGTCAATGCGATTCGTGCTGCACGGAATGCTGGCTTTCGAGTCACAACAAATTCAACCCTGTTTGCTGATGCTGAGCCGGAGCGGTGCCGTGAGTTTTTTGATGAAGTGATGCAGCTCGGTGTTGAGGGAATGATGGTTTCCCCAGGATATTCGTATGAGAAAGCACCAGAGCAGGATATTTTTCTAAGTCGTGAAAGAAGTCATGGTCTTTTTCGGAAAATTCTTAAAGGTGGTACTGGCCGTTGGAAATTCAATCAGTCTCCAGTTTTTCTTGAGTTCCTGAAGGGCAACTGGGATCTGGAGTGCAGGCCTTGGGGGACGCCGTCGTATAGTCTGTTTGGATGGCAGAAGCCATGCTATTTACTTGACGAGGGGTATGCTGAAAGTTTTGCAGACCTCATGAATACCACTGATTGGAATTCATATGGGCGAGCGAGTGGGAATCCAAAATGTCAGCAGTGTATGGCGCACTGTGGTTATGAGCCTGCAGCTGTTGAAGCCACTTTTGGATCGTGGAAGGGTTTCTTGCGAACTGCCCGGCTGGCGGTATTTGGCCCACCACGGGATCAGCATGAATCTACCCCTAGTCTGCCTGAAGGGCGGCAGGCCGCAGCACTTCCGATGCTCCCCATCATTGATACCATACCGGCAAAGACCGTTGCCTAAAATGGGATGTGTTAAATTTGTAGAGCCTTATCAGGCAATTTTTCAGACTAGGCCTTAAATAAAAGTACTCGCTGAGCTTCGATTGCAGCACCTCGGGCACCCGCGGTATCTCCGTTTGGCATGATCTCAATTGGAATGCTGAGTTGCTCTTCTCTCTGGCTTGGCATGCCTTTTCTTACCTCGTTGATAAACCACTTTTGGAGGGTCTCCTCGGTTTCAATGGCCCCGCCTCCTATAATCAGCGTGTCGGGGTCGAATACATTGATCATTTGGTCAAAGAACAGCCCTAAGGCTCTCGCCTGAACCCGAAAAATTTCCTGGCACATGGCGTCACCAGCAGCAGCAAGGCCACGAACTCGAATCGCTGCCTTGGCAGGATCAAGAGATGCCAATGGATGGTCGCTGTGCTTTTGAAGATAATGAGGCAGTAGTGTTTTTCTGATTGCTGTAAGTGAGCAGAGTGACTCGAGGCAACCATCGCGGCCACAGTTACAATGTGCCGTCACCCCCGCTAGTTCCGGAAGCATTGCCGTGAGCCTTTCGGTTGGGAGCAGAACGTGGCCAAGTTCTCCACCAAAGCCCCGGCTGCCAGCGACAACAGTCCCTTTATGAATAATCCCACCACCAAGCCCCGTCCCGATGATGGCAGATACCGATGTCTTGTTGGGTTGATTTCCGAAGATGGTCGTGTGGCCCCACACGGCGGCTGCATTCCCATCGTTTAAATAATGGACAGGAATCCCTAAGATCTTTTCGAGGCCGCCACGAATATCAAAACCAGCCCAGTCAGAGTGAACAAAGTTTGTTGAACCGCGGCTGCTAAAAACCCCATCTGCTGTTGCTGGTCCAGGTGTATCGAGTCCTATTGCAGCAATATCCTCGTGTTTTCTTCCTGCTTTTGAAACGGCTTCTTGTAGCCCATCAACAATTTGTTGCAAACAAATGGCCGGTCCTTCAACGCTCCGTGCGGGATGTTCACATAGATCAGAGATAAGAAATGTTCCATCGCCGTCCAGAAGTGTTGAGTTGACGGCTGTTCCACCTAGATCAACTCCGGCAACAAGTGGTCCCGTGTTGTTTTTGGATTCTGGTGTGGTCATTGCCGGGATGGGTTTCCTTTTTTCTGTAATGATCGCATGTTGTCACAAAGCCAACAGGCCGTTATTCAGTCGCTTCAAAGAGAATTATTCGGCCTCGACGAGCTCCCGACGAACCCGGCTCACGATGGCGCGGAGTCCCCTGCTCCGTAACATACCAAGTACGTCAGCCAGCCCCATTTTTTCAAGAAGGTCATCGGGCAGTTCCTGCGCCTCATTTTGAGGGCGGCTAGCCACTGCCTCTGAGAGAATTGCAACGAAACCCTTTACGGTTGGTGCCTCTTCTGCAACTTCTGCTACAAGATGCATTGAGCCGTCAGTGATTTCTGGCCAAAGAAACACAGAAGTTTGGCATTCATGGACCCGACGATCCTCGTTTTCTTTTTTAGCGAGGTAATCGGCACTCAATGGCGGCAGACGGTTCGCGAAGTCGAGGAGTAACTCGAGTTTCTCTCGAGCATCTAAGTCAACAAACTCTTCGACAATCTGGTCGATTCGTTCGTTCACCGTTTCCATACGTCACTTCCTCGTACTCTGAGATTCTGTGTGTGGTATTGCTTGCCAGATTACTCTAAGAATCTTGATTCGTCGTGTCGTCTCCTGCTTCACCACTAGGCAGAGAGCCCTTGATGATGGGAACGCCGACACAGTTGCCCCATTCCATCCAAGAACCGTCATAATTTCTGACGTTTCCAAAGCCAAGAAGATATTTTAGAACAAACCACGTAAGACTGGATCGTTCGCCAATACGGCAATACGCAATCGTTGGGCTTCGACGTTGGAGATGGTTTGCTTTGCAGTACAGGCTTTCAAGTTCTTTAGCCGACTTGAAGGTTCCGTCCTCGTTGACTGAGAGTGGCCAGGGGATATTTACTGCTCCCGGTATATGCCCTCCACGAAGGGCTCCTTCATTTGGGTAGTCAGGCATATGCAATCGTTCGCCAGAGTATTCTTCAGGGCTGCGGACATCAACAAGATTCTTGCCAGCTTTTTGGTGTTTGAGAACTTCGTCTCTGAGCGCTCGAACAGAACCGTCCTGTTCTGGTGCCGAATACGTTGTCTTCGGATACGTTGTCCTATCAGTTGACCAGGTTCGGCCCTCAAGTTGCCATTTTTTTCGTCCACCATTCATGATTTTGCATTTTGGATGACCGTAGAGTTTGAACACCCAAAAGGCGTAACAGGCCCACCAATTATTCTTGTCACCATAGAAGATAACGGTTGTGTCATTGCCGATGCCATTGTTCCGGCAGATTTCCTCAAATCCCTTCCGGTCAACGTAGTCACGAACGACTTGGTCTTGAAGGTCAACCTGCCAGTCAATCTCTACAGCCCCCGGAACATGCCCCTGGGTATAGAGAGCCCGATCCTCATTTGATTCAACAATCCGCACAGTGGGATCACCGTGGTGTTCAGCCACCCACTCTGTTGAGACGAGAACATCGGGATCTGCATATTCAGCCATGGAAGCAACTCCTTATATCTATCAATTTCCGAAGTAAACTGATCGTAGTGGAAGCCAAGAAGCCCTGCAACGACCGCTGCTAACTCCGCAAACTTGCGATGGTCGTCGCATTGTCTGGGTAGCCACTCATTCCATTGACAGTGTCTCGTCGATCACCGAGTGATGCGGTACGATGGTCTGGCGGAAATAGGATAACGGTCAGTTGCGTTATCTGCTCTCGCGTAAATCGAGGAAACGTACTCATAGGAGAACCGATGGGTCCCCAGTTCATTTTTCAGATTACTGATCTCACCAAAAAATTTGGTCAACGCGAACTGCTGAAAGATATCAATGTAGCCTTCTATCCTGGTGCAAAGATCGGGTTGCTTGGTCGCAACGGTGCAGGCAAAAGTACGCTGATGAAGATCATGGCGGGTATGGATACCGAATATGAGGGCGAGGCACGATTGTCGGAAGGATTCAGTGTTGGGTATCTAGAACAAGAGCCAGAACTTGATGCTGAGAAAACAGTATTTGAAAACGTTATGGACGGCGTGACTCAATCCCGAGCAATCCTCCAGCGATACGAAGAGATCAATGCCAGTTTTGCTGAGCCACTTACTGATGATCAGATGGAAAAACTTCTGGCTGAACAAGCAACTGTTCAGGATGAAATTGATGCCAAGAATTTGTGGGATCTCGACCGGCAGGTTGAAATTGCGATGGATGCCATGAATCTTCCGCCAGGAGATTGGAGCGTTACGAACTTGTCTGGTGGGGAACGGAGACGGGTTGCCCTGTGTCGTCTCCTACTCGAGAAACCGGATCTTCTCCTGCTTGATGAACCAACCAATCATTTAGATGCTGAAAGTGTCTTATGGCTTGAGCATTACCTTGCCGAATACACCGGCACGGTCGTTGCGGTGACACACGATCGATATTTCCTCGATAACGTTGCGAAGTGGATTCTTGAAGTGGATCATGGCAGGGGTATTCCTTTCGAAGGAAATTATTCTTCATGGCTTGAGCAGAAGCAGGCCAGGATGGCACTTGAAGAAAAGCAAGCAAGTGCGCGTCAGAAAACACTTTCCAAAGAGCTTGAATGGATTCGGATGTCGCCGAAGGCTCGTCAAGCGAAGAGTAAGGCCAGAGTGGCTTCTTTTGAGAAACTAGCCGCAGAAGAAGCGGCTACACGAGATACCGACGTCGAAATTACTGTCCCGGCGAGTCGCCCGCTCGGTGATCAGGTGATCGATGCCGAAGGACTATCAAAAGCATTTGGTGACAAGTTGCTGTTTGAAAATCTTTCATTCCGCTTACCGCCGGGTGGCATCGTTGGGATTATTGGCGCAAATGGCGCTGGAAAGACGACGCTCTTTCGAATGCTCGTGGGACAAGAAGAATCAGACACGGGTTCGATAAAAGTTGGTTCGACAGTTGATATCGGATATGTGGATCAAAGTCGTGATTCACTCGACCCAGACAAAACGGTATTCCAAGAGATCTCAGGAGGCCATGACACGATTCAACTTGGTAAGCGAACGGTGAATGCACGGAGTTATGTCGCCAAATTCAATTTCATGGGTCCAGATCAACAGAAAAAAGTCGGCGCCCTTTCAGGTGGAGAGAGAAATAGAGTTCACCTGGCGAAATTGCTGCGAAAGGGCGCGAATCTTTTATTGCTTGATGAACCAACCAATGACCTCGATGTCGATACCCTTCGGTCATTGGAGGAAGGCATCACAAACTTTGCTGGTAGTGTTGTTGTCATCACTCATGATCGATGGTTTCTTGACCGACTTGCCACACATATCATTGCCTTCGAGGGTGACGGATACGTCCATTTCTGCGAAGGAAACTTTGATGTGTACGAGCAGGGCAGAAAAGAGCGATTGGGTGCTGATGCCACCGAGCCTCACCGATTTCGGTACAGAAAACTACAGCAGTAAGGCTGTTTACCAGAAGCCATGAACTTGACATCGCTGTGCTGAGAGAGGCCTGCGAAAAAGTGGTCGAAGGGAAGGCGTTGTTGAGGACTCAGCCCATTGGTAACTGGATGGCTGCCGCAGCTGACCGGATTTCTTTCGGAAGGGGGAAGAAAACGTCTTCATCGCGAACAGTTTTTTCTTCGATTGAGATTCCCGAGGGGCTGTTTTCAAAGCGTTTACGAAGCCAGTTAACGCAGTCTTGAACGACCTGTTCCGGTGCGCTTGCACCAGCGGTAATCGCGATGCTTTCAACATTATCGAACCACGATGGGTCAATTTCATCAGCACCATCAATGAGATGTGCATGTACGCCATGTTCCTTCGCAAGCTCAGCCAATCTTTGGCTGTTTGAGCTGTTTTGGCTTCCTAAGACAAGGACAAGATCAGCTTCTTGAGAAAGCTGGCGAACAGCCTCTTGCCGATTTTGTGTGGCGTAACAGATGTCATCTTTGGGTGGACCAATCAATTGAGGGAAACGGACTTTGAGTCGATTAATGATTCGGGAGGCATCGTCTACAGAAAGAGTTGTCTGTGTAAGGTATGCCAGTTTGTCTTCAGGACCGAATGGTAAAGCGTCGACTTCCTCTGCTGTCTCAACGAGAGTGAATGCACCTGGGGCTTGGCCCATGGTGCCGATGACTTCGTCATGGCCCTCATGACCAATCAGGAAGATATGGTAACCCTGTTTCGCGTACTTGATTGCTTCAAGGTGGACTTTCGTTACGAGTGGGCACGTGGCATCAATGGCCCGCAGCTTTCTGTTGGAAGCTATCCGCCGAACTTCTGGGGCAACGCCATGAGCTGAAAATAAAAGGGTTGCTTCTTCTGGGACTTCCTCAATTGAGTCAACAAAAACCGCACCCTCTTTCACAAAGCGATCTACAACATGCTTGTTGTGGACAATTTCATGGAAGACATAAATAGGAGTTCCGTAGAGACGGATTGCTGTTTCAAGTGTTTCAATTGCCATGTTTACACCGGCACAGAATCCTCGAGGTCCGGCAAGAAGGATCTTCATGATTTTTTCCGTTGTGTGTGCTGGTCAATCGGACGCTGGAAAAGTTGCGACTGAGTTCGTCATGTTCTACTGTAGCATGTAGGTGTAACGCCACAGTAGTAGGTACTTCCTGCCTGATACCGCCCTGCCCTTTCGGTCAGGTTTACGGGATTCCAAAAGACTGCCAGATTCCAAAGTATGGTGTTGGGCAGTCTGCTGCAGGGAAACAGTGTTTCTTCTGGAAGTCGATCAAGCTGGGCCTGGAGCGTCACCGCCCAAGGAGCCAGTGCCTGCCAGTTTTTCCGGTAGTAGCTGTTGATCCGCTCATGACCCGAAAAATGCACCATATTGGTTCCATTCCGCCTGCACATAGGAGTCTTGAGGTTCGAAGGAGTTCGTTGGCTCCTGCTGGATATGGGGGGGAAGGTGTGCGAGCTATCAATCACGACCATGGTTTCCCGATACAAAGTTTCCGGCTCAGAACACGAGGGAAGTATGTCTGGAACCACAATTGATCAACACGAGAGATCTCAAACTATTCGGTACAGGCTGTTTATCAAGTTCTTTGTGACGCCGATCGTTTTTTATATGTGTTGGAGAGCTTCGACGTATGCAGTCGCGCTGGGACCTGAAGAAATGAACGGACTCGGTTGGCGATGCTTAAGTAGCCTCACTGCAGCCGGTGTAGCTGCATCAATTGCTGTAGGGTTTGTCAGCAAGAAAAAGTGAACGCTGGAGCGACATTGCGGATTGAAAAAGAGTTGCTGTTCCGCTGCAGGAGATGTCTCCTATAAACAAGTTATGGGAGTTTCCTATTGATGCTGTAAGATAAAAGAGTGTGCAAGTGAGTTCGTCTGGTTATCACGTGGATACCCCAAAACGATGTCGGTCGTGAACACTGAAAGAAGTCAGGTGGCTCGACGCGATCCGACGGCATGGAAGCTTGCTTCTATGCCAGATGGCCTTGACCTTGCATCGGCAGAATTATTCTGCCGTCAGGTTGCGGCGGCGCATTATGAAAATTTTACCGTTGCAACACGTCTTGTCCCTGCTGATATGCGGCAAGATCTTGCGAATGTCTATACTTTTGCAAGATGGAGTGATGACCTGGCCGATGAGTCCGATGGGGATGCGACAGACGTTTTGAAAGCTTGGCGTTCCGGATTAGATGACTGTTTTGCTGGTGACCCGAAGCATCCCGTTTTTGTGGCCCTGTCCAGAACTGTTGAATGCCATAAGTTACCAATAGAACCGTTCGCTGATTTAATCGATGCGTTCATTCAAGACCAAACTGTGGACCGCTATGACTCTCGAGAGCAATTACTTGATTACTGTCGTCGTTCCGCAAACCCAGTCGGTCGGATCGTGTTGTGCCTGGCGAATTGCCGAGCGATGGACCAGTTTGAATTATCAGATTCTATTTGTACGGGACTTCAACTTGTGAATTTCTGGCAAGATGTCCGGCGGGACCATCTGGCTGGACGGATTTATCTCCCGGCTGAAGATATGCAACGTCATGGTGTCAGTGAATCAATGCTTGAGTCCCCGACAGCAAGTCCTGAATTTATTGCGCTCCTTACTGAAGAGGTCGCATGGGCGGAGGCTTGTTTCGATAAGGGGCGGTCGCTTGTGAAAACAGCACCAACTGTTCTGAGGCCAGCGATTCGTCTTTTCCTCGAAGGGGGCCGAGGTGTCGCCAAAGCAATTCGGCGCACTGGTTTTGATACGCTTGCAAAACGCCCTACGCTGCCCCGGAGTACCAAGCTACGGCTCGCTGGGCAAGCGGCTGTCAGTATGATGCTGAGCCGAATCAGTAGGTGTCTCTGGGGTTCGTTGTCATGATTGTGTCTCAGCGTGCAGATGCCGCTTTTTGTCAATCAATACTGAAAAAAAGTGGGTCAAACTTCGCCTTGCCACTGCGATTACTCTCTCCCGAGAAACGGAGAGGCTCCAACGCCCTGTATGCATTCTGTCGCCTTGCCGATGACATTATTGATGGCGAAGGAGCATTGTCCGACAAGTCCCAAGCGATTGATGAGTTTGAGAGAATGTTACGAAACGCACTCAACGGGCAGGTGGTTGACGATCCGGTGCTTCGTTCGATTGCATGTACGGCGGATCGGTATACCATCCCGCACGAACACCTCTTTGCAATTGTAAAAGGTGTGCGGTCTGACCTCACGCAGTCGCGGTATGAGACTACAGATGACCTTATTGAGTACTGCCGAAGAGTTGCTTCTGCGGTTGGGCTAGCCGCTGTTCCGAGCTGGGGGCTTCGTCGAGGAATTTCTTCAGAGGACTGGGTTCCTCCAGCAGATGCATGCGGACTCGCTTTTCAGTGGACAAACATTCTCAGGGATGTTGTCGAAGATCGGGAGCGCGGGCGGGTGTATATTTCTGGGGAATCATTTCGCGAAGCCGGCTGTGATGTACAGGATTTATTGGCAGGTCGTATTGGCTCTGCATTCAAGGTTCTTGCATCCAATGAAGTCTCACGAGCCAACCGCTGGTTTGCTGAGGCGAGGCAATTGGATGAGTTCCTCTCGATCGATGGCCAACGTGTGTTTCGAGCCATGTACGGCGTGTACCGAGAATTGTTTCGTTCAGTAGAGCAAGCTGGTTCGGAAGTTTTCATTCAGCGGGTTCGTGCGTCAAAGTGGCGACTGCCTGTGATGGGCATCTACAGTGTTCTTGCGGGGATCTCATGACTACGAATACACACGACCAACGAAAGGTTGATGATACGAATGATCAACGGCGGGTTGTTGTAGTTGGCGGCGGGCTTGCCGGACTTTCTGCTGCCGCAGCGCTCGCCGAAAGTGGGTTTGCTGTGGAGGTTATTGAATCAAGGCGGAATTGTGGTGGGCGGGCAGCCTCTTTTGAAGATCCACAGGATGGGAGTCTTGTTGATGCCTGTCAGCATGTCGCAATGGGATGTTGCACGAACTTTCTAGACCTTTGTCAGCGAGCAGGTTTCGGATCGGAACTCCGCCGTGATCGCACGCTTTGGTTTATTGGTCCTGATGGCACTCGGTCAGCCTGTACGCCAGCAGGATGGCTTCCGGCGCCGCTACATCTTTTGCCACTTTTGTTCGGGATGTCTCATTTTTCTGTCTGGGAAAAACTCGCGCTTGCCTATGGCATGATGCGGTTGGCAGTTCGTCAAACTATTGCAACGGATAGTACAGAGCCGACAGCAGCACGGTGGCTTCGCTCGCGACAGCCGGAGCGTGTCATACATCTCTTTTGGCAGCCAGTGATTGAAAGTGCGCTTGGTGAGTCGATCGAATTAGTTGGTATTTCGGCTGTGCGGAAAGTCGTTGTTGATGGGTTTCTTGCACATCCTCAGGCAGCGGATCTTCTGGTGCCAACGGAGCCACTCGGTAAGCTATTTGGCACGAAGCTCGTTTCGTGGCTCGGAGATCAAGGGGTGGTTGTTCATACGGGCCGGACTGTAACGGGGATTCAATATGGCGACTCACATGAGGTGACAGGAGTTTGTTGCGGTGAGGACGTTCTTCCGGCAGAGGCCGTTGTTCTTGCTGTGCCTTGGCGAGCAGCTGCGCGATTGGTGCCCGATGTGTTACCCCCTGTGGATGAATCCTTTGTTGGGTCACCGATTACGGCAGTCCATCTGTGGTTTGACCGGCAGATATTTGATTTGCCACACGCTGTTCTTGTCGGGCGGGTTTCACAGTGGGTTTTTCAAGGCGATAAGGAACATATCGAGAAGGATGAAAAGCCTTCTGGTGGGGGAAAAGAGGGGATGGCTCATCACTGCCAAGTTGTGATCAGTGCCTCACGCGGACTGTGTGACGGGAATAGAGAGCACTTACTGGAGACAGTAGTGGCGGAGTTGCGAGAAATCTTTCCGGAGGCACAGGCTGCTCGGCTGATTCGTTCTCGTGTAGTAACTGATCCCACAGCAGTCCTTTCAGTACGACCGGGCATCGATACGGTACGGCCGTCGGCAAGGACACCGATACAGAACCTTTTTCTGGCTGGAGATTGGACGCAGACCGGCTGGCCTTCGACGATGGAGGGTGCCGTTCGCAGCGGTAGGCATGCCGCCTCAGTACTAATTGGCTCAATGAATGGAACAGAGCGGCCAGTTGTCGAGGATCTTCGGAAAAACGCCGTGATCCGTCTGTTTGTTGGTGGTTAGATCTGATTGCGGAGGCGGTCTGTCTTTCGACACTCAAGCTTGTGGAGTACAAACGTATCATCAGCGAGTAGTCTCATCGACTTCTTTTCTTTGCTGGAGATCCGTAGCTTCCCGATGTTTAACGATTCCTCCTATACTTTTTTCTTTTTACATCGTTGGTTTTTTTCTGACGACGTTTTTCACTCGTGGAGAGGTCGCCAATATCGCAGACGGTTGCGCCGATATCATGGGTCCTAGTCCGTTTGTAGGTGTAGGTCTTGTGACAACGGTGATCATCATATACGCCACCCTTGCGATTCAGTAAAACAAAAGAGCATCAATAGAAAGGTCACTTCAGCACATATGACTCGTCTCAAGCCATCTGTTTGTATCGATTCGGTTTTTGAAGGACAGTCGTTCCGGCATGCATGTAAGACCGTGCGACAAGCAGGTATATCCGCCATTGAGTTCTGGGGCTGGTGGGATAAAGACCTTGATGCATTGCAGGACGCGCAGCAAGAAAATGATTTGGTGATTTCAGCATGTTGCACCAAGTTTATAAGCCTTGTGAATCCGGCGGATCGTTCAGCATATATCGACGGAGTAGCCGCATCGATTGAAGCTGCTCATAGGCTTGGGACAGACATTCTTATTTCGCAGGTAGGTGATGTTCGAGAAGATGTGCCTCGGGCAGCACAGCATGATTCATTAGTTGAAGGATTACGGGAAGTTGCTCCCCTCCTCGAGCAGGCCAACATCACCCTGGTCATTGAGCCACTGAATGAACGTGTTAACCATCCCGGCTACTATCTCGTGCGTAGTGATGAGGCATTTCAGATTATTGATGAGGTGAACAGCGACTTCATTAAAGTGATTTTTGATATCTACCATCAGCAGATAAGTGAAGGCGATCTGATCGAGAACATTCGTTCAAATATCGATAAGATTGGTCACTTCCATGCTGCAGGAAATCCGGGACGTCATGAACTCCAACATGGTGAAATAGCCTATCCATTCGTGTTTGACCAGATTCGAGCAACTGGTTTCACTGGCTATGTAGGTCTTGAGTATTGGCCTCTTGAGAAAGAAGTCATTCTTTCGTTACGCGAAGTTTCCGGGTGGTTTGTTGAATAAAGCGTAGTATCGTACTGCGGGATAAGGCGACTATCTGTTTTTAGGAGCTTATGGATTTATGGAGTTCAGGAATGTCTGCTTGGCTCCACGCAACCGGTAAGAGGCACGCCTCATAGGAAGCGAAATATCGCGGATTTTGAAAAGACTGCTGCAAGGCTTACTTTTACCGCGATTTATCTGATTTTTCCTTGCTTTGTAACTTAAAGCACATCACCCTATTCCCTTTATCTTTATCTTGAATGTTTTTGTACGTATAGCTAGACTATTGGTATAGAAAAGTCTTTGGTGGGTGGTTTAATTGCTTTATTTATTATTTAAGGCATACACCCGTTTTTTCATTTTTTCGTTTTTTCGTCTTTTCGTTTGGAGAAAATATTATGAATTCACTCAATAGAAATCGATCGCGTGGTTTTACGCTCATCGAATTGTTGGTTGTCATAGCAATCATTGGTGTGCTTGTTGGTCTTTTGTTACCAGCTGTTCAACAGGCTCGTGAAGCTGCTCGTCGTAGTATGTGCAGTAA
>ERZ802830.773-NODE-773-length-31398-cov-8.7587_pt1 | contig 31398 bp, 28 predicted proteins | sample MGYA00345654_ERZ802830 | MGnify/ENA primary metagenome ERZ802830 (study PRJEB30503, sample SAMEA104212375) | marine metagenome | biome: Westerlies Biome; feature: [SRF] surface water layer (ENVO:00010504) within the epipelagic zone...; material: water... | reverse complement strand
TAAATTTAGGGTTCTTTAAAATTTTTGCTGATTATACATTTCAAGAATACAATACAGCTTCGGCTGGAATAGTTTTCAGTTTTAATTAATTCTAAGATTTTAAATATTAGTAAATAAGCACAAGATTCTCTTGTGCTTATTTAATTTAAAGCATTTTTATTGCTATTTTTGGACCGCTTTAAAATAAAATAATTAATACTATGAAAATTACCGTTGTTGGAGCTGGAGCAGTAGGGGCCAGTTGTGCAGAATACATCGCCATCAAAAACTTCGCCTCTGAAGTTGTTTTACTAGACATCAAAGAAGGTTTTGCTGAAGGTAAAGCTATGGATTTAATGCAAACCGCATCATTAAATGGTTTTGATACTAAAATTACAGGGGTTACTAATGATTATTCTAAAACTGCAGGTAGTGATATTTGTGTAATTACATCAGGAATACCTCGTAAGCCTGGTATGACTAGAGAAGAATTAATTGGTATTAATGCAGGTATTGTGAAAACAGTATCGTCTAGTTTAATCGAGCAGTCTCCAAATACTATTTTAATTGTGGTAAGTAACCCAATGGATACTATGACTTATTTGGTTCATAAAACTACAGATCTACCTAAAAATAAAATTATAGGTATGGGTGGTGCACTTGATTCTGCAAGATTTAAGTATAGATTAGCAGAAGCTTTAGGAGCACCAATTAGTGATGTAGACGGAATGGTTATTGGTGGTCACAGTGATGTTGGTATGGTGCCATTAACACGTTTGGCTACAAGAAACAGTGTGCCAGTCTCTGAGTTTATTTCAGAGGAACGTTTAGAGGAGGTCAAAGAAGCCACTAAAGTAGGAGGCGCAACTTTAACTAAATTATTAGGAACATCTGCTTGGTATGCGCCAGGAGCTGCAGTAAGTGGTTTAGTTCAAGCCATAGCCTGTGATCAAAAGAAAATATTTCCTTGTTCTACTTACCTAGAAGGTGAGTTTGGTCTAAATGATATTTGTATTGGAACACCAGTTGTTCTAGGTAAAAATGGTATTGAAAAAGTGGTAGAAATAGATCTTAATGAAGCTGAATTAGCTCACATGAAACAAAGTGCAGAAGGTGTTCAGAAAACTAATGGTCTTTTGAACTTATAGATATCAAATACTCTAATTAAGAGAGCTGCAGTTTTGCGGCTCTTTTTTTGTAGAAACATGGATTTACTGTTGTGCTTTCTTAATCGAAATTATATATTTGTGCGATTTAGAAAGTTTTAAAAACTAAATATTACTATATAATGCAAAATAAAGGACTAGTTAGGTTATTTGCCTTGTTGTTTGGATTAGTAAGTGTTTATCAATTATCATTTACATTCAAGGCAAACCAAATTGAAGATCATGCTAAAGAAATAGCCGCAGAAAGATTTGAGAACATTGATGAGCGTAATGCTGAAGAAGTTAGATATTTGGATTCTCTTTCCAATCAAGAGGTTTTTAATATAGGGATTGCTCAATACACCTACAACGAAGTTAAGGATAAAGCCATGAATCTTGGATTAGACCTTAAAGGGGGTATCAATGTTATTCTTGAAATTTCTGTAAAAGATATTTTAAAAGGTTTAGCTAATAACACTAAGGACCCTGTTTTTAATAAGGCCCTTGCAGATGCTTTAGAATTACAGAAAGATGCTCAGGATACCTACCTAGAGTCTTTTTACAAAGCTTTTGATGCCATTAAAGCTGATACTAAATTAGCTTCTCCTGATATTTTTGCTAACAGAACTTTAAGTGAAGATGTTACAATAGACATGACTGATGAAGAAGTTCAAGCGGTTATTAAAACTAAAGTTGATGAGTCTATTGTTTCAGCATTTGAAGTATTAAGAAAGCGTATTGATAAGTTTGGTGTTACACAACCAAATATCCAACGTTTAGGAAATTCTGGTCGTATTTTGGTAGAATTACCTGGAGCCAAAGATATTAATCGTGTAAAAAAATTATTACAAAGCACGGCGCAGCTGGAGTTTTGGGATGTAGTTAAAGGGCAGGATTTTGGTAATTTCTTCTTAGATGCCAACGAAGCCTTAAAAACGGTTGTTGAAAATCCATACAAATCAAATGAAGAAGAAGGGGTTAGTGATGACGAGTCATCAGAAATCGATGAACTTCTAGGTAAAGCAACAACAGATTCTATTCAACCAGCTGAATTTAATCCGCTTTTTGATTTAATTGTTCCTCAGTCTTCTCCATCAGCTTTATTTGCCGTTAAATCTGAAGATAAATCTACTTTAGCTAATTATTTTACAATACCTCAATTTAGATCACAATTACCAGCAGATTTACGTTATGCTAAGTTTGCGTTTGGATTACCAGTAGTGAATAAGGTTAACGGCATTGAAACTGTTGACGTATACGCGCTTGCCGGTAATAGAGAAAATAAACCGCAATTAAGTGGTGCTGTAATCACAGACGCACGACAGTCTTATAACCAAGTTGGTGAGCCTTCTGTTAGCATGCAAATGAATGGTAAAGGGGCTAAAATCTGGGAGGAAATGACCGGTAAAGCTTATAATCAGCAATCACAAATTGCTATAGTTCTTGATAATGTAGTTTATTCTGCACCTGGTGTGACTTCAGGTCCAATTTCAGGTGGTAACTCTGAAATTTCTGGGGCATTTACTATTAATGAAGCCATTGATTTAGCCAATGTTTTAAGAGCTGGTAAATTGCCTGCTTCTGCAGATATAGTTCAAGCTGATGAGGTAGGACCGTCATTAGGACAAGAAGCTATTGAAAGTGGTATGTTATCATTTATAATAGCACTATCTCTTGTTTTAGTTTGGATGCTTCTTTATTATGGTAAAGGTGGTATTGCTGCTAACATTGCATTACTACTTAACATCTTATTAATTTTTGGTGTGTTATCTGGTTTAGGTGCGGTTTTAACCTTACCTGGATTGGCTGGTATAGTACTAACAATTGGTATGTCTGTAGATGCGAACGTACTTATTTTTGAACGTATTAGAGAGGAGCTTTATAAAGGCAAGGGTATCGCAGGCTCTATTCAAGATGGTTTTGCTAATGCTTTATCTTCAATTTTAGATGCGAATATTACAACAGGTCTTACTGCTTTAATACTATTTGTTTTTGGTACTGGACCAATTAAAGGTTTTGCCACGACATTATTGATAGGTATTGTTACCTCTTTGTTTACAGCTATTTTTATTACGAGATTATTAGTTGACTGGTATGTTAATAAAGGAAAAGTTTTAGACTTCTCTACACCATTAACTAAAGGCTTATTTAAGAATATGAATATTACGTTCATAGGTAAGCGAAAAGCAGCTTATGTAATTTCTGGAGTGTTACTTACACTAAGTATATTCTCACTAGCAGCTAAAGGTCTAGACCAAGGTATTGACTTTGTAGGAGGAAGAACATATCAAGTACGTTTTGCCCAAGAAGTGAGTACAGAAGAAGTAAAGTCTGCATTAAATACAACATTTGGTAGTGCTGAGGTCAAAACTATTGGTAATGCTAATCAATTAAAATTATCTACCAAATATAAAGTTAATGAAAACTCAGCTGAGGCAGATGAAGAAGTACAATCTATGTTGTTTGAATCGCTTCGTCCATTCCTACCAGATGGTATGTCTTATGAGGATTTTGTTGAAGGGTCTGGAGATAAAAAAATAGGAAAAATGCTATCTTCAAAAGTAAGTCCTACTATCGCAGATGACATCAAGAAATCATCGATTTGGGCTATCCTAGGATCTTTAGTTGTAGTATTTCTATACATTTTATTGCGTTTCAAGAAATGGCAATTCTCTTTAGGTGCAGTAGCTGCAGTATTCCACGATATTATTATTGTACTTGGGGTGTTCTCAGCGGCCTATACTTTTATGCCATTTAGTATGGAAATAGATCAAGCTTTTATAGCAGCTATTCTTACAGTGATTGGTTACTCCTTGAATGATACTGTAGTTGTGTTTGACAGAATTCGTGAGGTGATTAGTGAAAAATCTGGATTTAAAGGAGGCTATAATATCAATAAAGCTATTAATAGTACACTTAGTAGAACTTTAAATACGTCTCTTACCACATTAATTGTGTTACTAGCTATGTTCTTGTTGGGGGCAGATTCTTTAAGAGGTCTATTATTTGCACTTATTATTGGTGTGGTAGTAGGTACCTACTCATCTATATTTGTGGCCACACCTTTAATGTTTGATTCCTTAAAAGATAAAGGAGAGTTGCCTAAGTAATTTTCTTTTTAATATAATTTAAAAAAGCCTTTCAATTTTTGAAAGGCTTTTTTTTGTAATTTAAATAATTGATAAACAATTATTTAAAAGATTATGTTACCAAATAAACTACATTTCTATTTGTTCATTTTTATTACAAACTCAATCTATTCTCAAAATTTTAATACATCATATGGTGAAGGCGCTCTCAATAATTCTGTTGGAAGTTACAATACGGCTGTAGGTTATAATACAATGGGTACCAATAATTCTGCTAACTCAAATACAGCAATAGGCTATTTTTCACTTTGGCTAAATACAGAAGGAAGGCATAACACAGCAGTGGGGTCTAGTACACTGAAAAGTAACACGACTGGTGAAGAAAATACGGCTGTTGGTCATTTTGCTTTACTTCAAAACACTACGGGAATGAATAATGTAGCTGTCGGGAGTAATACATTATCGTCTAATCTTGGGGGATGGGCTAATACAGCTGTTGGAAAAAATGCTTTATCCCAAAATGTTTCCGGAAAATTTAATACAGCTACTGGTATTAGCGCTATGGTTAATAATCAAACAGGATTACATAATTCTGCTTTTGGAGGGGCCTCATTATATTCTAATTCGACCGGTAGCAATAACACCGCTGTTGGCAACAGTGCATTAAATAAAATTAATGGTGATGGAAATACTGCTGTTGGTTATTCTGCGCTATCAGCTCTCGAGTCTGGAACTAATAATACAGCGGTAGGATTTGCGTCTGGAATCTCTGGTGATAATCCAATTAATAGAACCGTTATAGGGAGTAGTGCTGTTGCAAACTTTGACAATTCCGTAGTATTAGGTAATGGGGCGGTTACCGATATTTATATGGCTTCAGATTCTGGAGCAAAAATTCATGCAAAAGATGCTAATTTTAGTGGTGTTTTGGAAGCTTCTTTTTTAAAAGGTAATGGTTATATGCTAACTAATTTACCTGTGAGTTACAATCAAAATGGTACTGGTCAACAAACGTTTTCTAGTGAAGCAGTTGGACAATTTGCTACAGCACTTGGAACCTCAACTATTGCTCCAAGTTTTGGTACAGTTGCTATAGGAACATACAATACAGGAAATTTTGAAACATCTGAATTTTCTTTATCTAATCCCGCATTTGTAATTGGTAATGGTGGTTGGACTGGTGATGAACAGTTAAATCGTTCAGATGCGTTTACTGTTCTTTTTGATGGCACAACTACTATAGCTGGGGATCTTAATATTAATTCAGACGCGCGTTTAAAAGCCAATATCATATCTCTTGGAGCTACACTTTCTAAACTTTTACAGATAGATGCCAAGACTTATGTTATGAAGAAAGATGCTACTTTAAAACCAAAAATTGGTGTATTAGCACAAGATATTGAAACGGTATTTCCAGAGCTAGTTACAGAAAGTAACAATATTAAATCTGTTAATTATCAGGGATTAGTTCCGGTATTAATTAATGCCATAAAAGAACAAAATCAAACTATAGAATCCCAACATGACACTATAGAATCTCTTGAACAAAGACTTCAAAAACTAGAGGCTATTTTACTTGCTAAACCAAACTAATTGGTGTGCTTTTTGCTATAAATTAGAACAAAATAAGCACCCATAAGTACCATAGGAATACTTAGCCACTGGCCAGTGTTTAAAACCCATTCAGAACGTTCATCAACTTGTGCTTCTTTAATGAATTCTACAAAAAATCGGACAGTGAAGGTTAATAAAAAATACATCCCAAAAAGGAACCCTTGATTTTTTGATTTTGAGGTCTTCCAGTAGGTGTAATATAAAATTATAAAAATGATAATGTACCCCAAAGATTCATAGAGTTGTGCAGGGTGCCTTGGGTTTTGCATCGAAACGGGTAGTTGTTTAAAAACGACTCCAAAATCGCTTCCCGTTTCTATCCCTATGATTTCAGAATTTATAAAATTTCCTATTCTAATAAATGCCCCACCAATAGCCGCAGGAACAACCATACGATCTAATATCCAAAGTATACTTTTTTTTTGTACTTTCTTATTGTATAAGTATAGAGAAAAAATTAAAGCTATGGCAGCGCCATGACTAGCTAGTCCTTGAAACCCCGTAAAGTGCATGCCGCCTTTAAAACTAAATGGCAAGAAAATACTAAAGAAATCTTCTGTAAAAAGTTCAGGTTGGTAAAAAATAACATGACCTAAACGTGCACCAATCATGATACCCAAAACAGAATGCATAAATAATGCATCTAAATCTTTTTCAGATTGATTTTCATTTTTAAAAATGCGCTTCATGATAGCAAATCCAACTAAAAAAGCAGCAATCCATGTTAAGCTATAAAAATGTAATGTGAATCCAAAAATGTCTATACCTTTAGAAGGATCCCATGTAAAAGATAAAAAATGCATGATAAGTTCTTTAGTGGGGTAAATATAAAAGGTATAGTTTAATAAGCCATATCCTTTAAATTAATTTTTATTGTTTTTTGGAGGAACAGGATCATAGCCACTTTTTCCCCATGGGTGGCATTTAAATAGACGTTTTAAAGCCATAACACTGCCTTTCCTGGTGCCATGAACCATAATAGCTTCTTTAGCATAATGTGAACAGGTGGGCTGAAACCTGCAAGTGTTGGGTGTAAGCGGAGAAATTAGATTCTGGTATAATTTAATTAATCCTAAGAGGATTTTTGTTAGAATAGGGCGAAGCATTACTTGGTAGAAAACGTAGTTCCTTCTTTGCCGTCTTTGAGTTGAATACCAGATGCAGCTAAATCATCTCTAATTTTATCAGAGGTAGCAAAATCTTTATCAGCTCGTGCTTTTTGTCTTAATTCAATTAAAAGAGACACTGCAGCATTTAATTGTTCTGAGTTTTCATTGGTGTCTGAAATATTTGTAAGACCTAAAATATCATAAACAAACACATGCATTGTATTTTTTAAAAGTTCTAAATCTTTTACAGATACAGATGCTTTACCTTCTTTAATTTGGTTGATAAATTTAACAGCATCAAATAGATTAGCAATCACTACAGGCGTATTAAAGTCATCGTTCATGGCATTGTAGCATTTTAATCGCCAATCAGAAATATTAAATGTTGAAGTTTTGTCTGCACTTAAAGTTTCTAATTGTTTTAGTGCTTCCATGAGTTTTTTATAGCCTTTTTCACTGGCTTGAATACCATTATCTGTAAAATCTAGTACGCTTCTGTAGTGCGCCTGAAGCATAAAAAATCTAGCAACTGCAGGATGATAAGCTTTAGATATATGTTTGTTATTCCCTGTAAATATTTCATGAGGTAAAATATTGTTTCCAGTAGATTTGGCCATCTTTTTGCCATTCATAATAAGCATATTAGCATGCATCCAGTAGTTAACAGGATCATGACCGTAGCAAGCCTCTGCTTGTGCAATCTCACATTCGTGATGGGGGAATTTTAAATCCATGCCACCACCATGAATATCAAATTGTTCACCTAAATATTTTGTACTCATTGCTGTACATTCCAAATGCCATCCTGGAAATCCATCACTCCAAGGTGAAGGCCACCTCATGATGTGTTCGGGTTCAGCTTTTTTCCATAGTGCGAAATCCTGTGGATTTTTTTTGTCAGATTGACCATCCAATTCACGTGTGTTGTGGATTAAATCCTCAACTTTTCGCTTACTAAGGATACCATAGCTTTTGGTTTCATTGTATTTTATGACATCAAAGTAAACAGAGCCGTTAACCTCATAGGCTAAGCCTTTATTGATTATAGATTCTATTATTGCTATTTGCTCTATAATATGACCAGTTGCAGTGGGTTCAATACTTGGAGGTAAAAAATTGAAACGATTTAAAATATTGTGAAAATCAACCGTATAACGCTGAACCACTTCCATAGGTTCAATTTGTTCTAGTCTTGCTTTCTTAGCAATGCGATCCTCTCCCACATCAGCATCATTTTCTAAATGACCAGCATCAGTAATATTTCTAACATACCTTACTTTATATCCCAAGTGTCTAAAGTATCTAAAAATCATATCGAATGACATGAATGTTCTCACATTACCCAAATGAACATTACTATAAACTGTTGGTCCACAAACATACATGCCAACATGACCTTCATTTATAGGTTTGAAAACTTCTTTATTACCACTTAATGAATTGAAAATTTTAATTTCTTGAGATTGGTAAAGATGCATGAGATGTAAAGTAGGTTAGTTTAAAATTTAGTTTCTAATTTAATATAATCTAAAAATTCTCGGCGAACGTCTTTGTTTTTAAACTGCCCACCAAATTCGGAAGTTACGGTACTACTTTCAATATCTTTAATACCTCTGGAGTTAACACAAAGGTGTTTAGCATCTATAACACAAGCAACATCTTTGGTATTGAGTACTTCTTGTAACTCTCTAACTATTTGTATGGTTAATCTTTCTTGAACTTGAGGTCTGTTGGCATAATATTCAACAATGCGGTTCATTTTTGATAATCCAACAACTGTACCATTAGAAATGTAAGCAACATGAGCTCTTCCAACAATAGGGAGAAGGTGATGCTCACAAGTAGAATATAATGTGATATTTTTTTCAACCAACATTTCACCGTACTTGTATTTATTTTCAAACGTTGAAGCCTTTGGTTTATTCTTAGGATCTAATCCAGAAAACAACTCATTAACAAACATCTTAGCTACACGTTTTGGAGTACCACTAAGGCTATCATCGTTTAAATCTAATCCTAGTGTTTCCATGATGTGTTCAACGTCCAATTCAATACGATTAATTTTTTCATCATTTGATAATTCAAAAGCATTCTCTTTCATTGGAGTATCCGAAGAGGTGCTGATATGATTATCACCGATAAGATCAATGTTTTGCTCTAATTTCATTTTCACTAATGTGTTATAAAATAAGAGGCAAAGATACGAAAATTCAGTACGTTTTTATTAAATATCTAAAATATGGTTGTTATGATAGTATTACATATTAAACTATTTAAATACGTATTACATCTATAGTAATTGTCTTTATAGCATGTAATACCATTTTTTTTATTTATCGATAGGTAAATTTAGTTATAAGCCCCAATGATTTACCAATGAATAATTTATTACACATAGTAATTGCCTTCTCATTCTTTTTAAATTTTGCTCAGGAAAATCCTTGCGAATTAGGTGATGCAATAATCAAAAATCATGGAATTGTTAATAGTAATGGCATATCTGTTTGTAATGAAGAAATGATTAAATTAATGGGAGATATTTCTGGGGTATATCATGAAAATATGCAACTAGATTACATATGGAGTATGGGCGATGGAAGAATTTTAAGAGGCAAATACATTGAATTTAATTACAATTTTCCAGGAGCTTATAGCATAGGTCTTGAAATCATAGAATTAAATACTAGTAATAATTCAGAGTCTTGTATAGCAAGAACTGTTAACGATTTTATAGTTAAGGTTAGCGGGTCTCCAGAAATAATTATTCAAACTATTAATGATAATGGGGTTTTTTGTGCTAACGAAAATGTTGCTTTTTCGGCAGAAATTAATCCTTTTAAGTATGAATTTGATTGTTCCATACCAGTAAGTGATTCACAATTTTTACCAGATGGTAATGGTGAGTCGTATAAGTCTTGTATTACAGTTGAATGTTTTGATGATTCTAAAATTTTAGAATCTGTATCTGATATAAAAAAAATATGTGTTGAAATTGAACATTCTTACCTAGGTGATCTAGAAATTGCTTTATTGAGTCCGTCAGGTGATCGTATTGTTTTAAAAGCGTATGCCCCTTTTGGAGGTGGTGGAGGTTTTTATTTAGGGGGACCAAAAGATTATGGTGTTTCTCCTGGTGAAGGTGCGGTTTATTGTTTTACACTTGATGCTGAAGAATTATTAATTAACGGTGATTTGACTTTAGCCGGTGATCCAGAAAGTAATTCCATTATTTCTGGAGATTATCTTCCTGTAGATTCTTTTAATTAGCTTTTAGGAAGTTCACTTAATGGAGAGTGGTGTCTTGAAATTACAGATAATTTGTTGTTTGATAATGGTTATATTTTTGGTTGGACCATTGAATTTAATAATGAAAAAGAGCGAAATGAAATTGAGTTTGAAACTGAGATAGCTTATTATAATTGGAAATACAAAAATGAGATCGTTGCTGAAAATGTATCAGACTTTGAAATTAATAATTTACCTGAAGGGGACCATTGTTTTGAACTTGAACTAATTGACGATACAGGCTGTTACTATACTGAAGAGTTATGTGTTGTGGTTGAGGAGAGCGTTCAATTAAATAATTCAAATTGGGATTTATTTAATTGCTCAGCATCTAATGGGAACGGACAATTTAATTTTGAATCCATTATTTCTGACATAACCAATCAAAATCTCAATAAAAATATCAAGATTAAATTTTACGAAACCTATCAAAATTCAGTAAATAATCATCACAGTATAGCTTCTATTTCGGATTTTCAAGGATTTCATGATCAAGTGATTTATGTACGTGTTGATAATTTAAATTCCAAGTGTTATGATATTGCTGATTTCAAATTACTATTGGATGTTTTACCTCCTGAGGTTCCAATTATAAATGATGTTTTGGTAGAGTGTTTTTATGCTATTGAAGTACCTATTGCCAAAGATAATTGCTCAGGAGATATTCCAGGTATTTTAGTTTCAAATACAGATTTAAATGCATTTGGAGCGTATGATTTGAAGTGGGAATTTAAAGATGATGCCGGTAATTTAAGTTATGCAATACAGCATATTATAATTATTGATAATTATGTTGATGTGTTTTTAGATGATCTTCAAGGGTGTGAAATTTTTAATGGTAGTGGTTTTGATTTTGATTTAAGTACCAATAGAAACTTTATTTTAGAATATCAACAAAAACCAGACAACTACGAAATATCATTCTATGATTCTCTTGAAAATGCTGAGATTCAATCTAATTCTTTGAATGATAATTACCATCTATCTGAAGATAATCTCGTAGAGATTTTTGTTAGAATAAATGATGAAACTAGAAATGACCTCTGTAGTGTGAGGTATACAATGTTTACTTTAAAACTTCAACCTTATATTGCTCTTGATTTTGATGTTAAAATTGAATCAAAATTAAAGGGAGCGTTAAGTAATTTGAAAGTTAGTATTTTTGACTCTAATGAATATGAATTTAGACTTGATGATGGTGTATGGCAGCGGTTTGGTGAGTTTGAGGACGTAGAAGCTGGAGAACATATAATACAGGTAAAAAGCATAGATGGATGTAACTTGACAAGTGAGCGGGTTGTCGTGTTTGGATTGCCTGTTTATTTTACACCAAATAATGATGGGTATAATGATGTGTGGAGTATAAAAAAACTACCTGAGTATTTAGATATTAGTATTGATATATTTGACAGGTTTGGCCGAGTATTAACCCAGTTGAATAAATTAAATACGTGCTGGAATGGTTCGGTAAAGGGAGAACTTTTACCAGAAGATGACTACTGGTATAAAATAGTTTTTAAAGATCCTAATACATCAACATATAATTCCAAAGTTTCACATTTCACTTTGAAAAGATAACCCGTTTACCTTTTTAAAAATTTTGAATAAATGAAATTCCAAAATTTGTGCGTTCAGTTCTAATATTGGCTGGTGTAGAAATTCCTGAATATTTCATAAGTTTATTTTCATCGTAAGATAAAGTGGATAAAACAAAATCGATTCTACTTGCCCCTAAATTATATCCAAACCCAAAAGAATAAGTGTTTGTATTGTTTAAAATATTTTTGTCTTTATACGGGGTTTCCTGAAATACATAACCACCTCTTACGCTAAGGTTTTGGAATCTAAATTCTGTTCCCAATCTAAGTGTAGATGTTGGTTTGAAAATAGAACTAATTAGTTGATTTTGATCCCGAAAATAAGGGTCATTTGAAGGACCAAATTGTAAGTTTGAATAATCTTTATAAGAATAATCAATACTTAACAAACCATATTCGCCAAAAACATAAGCGGCACTAGCAGTTGTGGTACTTGGTATTCTTAAATTATAAGGGTCAAATAAATTTATAGTATTTGGGGAGAATGTAAAAGGTAAAAGGTTATCATCATTATCATCCAAATACTCACCATTTGTAGAAATTGATTGTTGGAACTGTTCTTCAATGGTAAACCAAGTTGGTGATTTATAGTTAAGACCAAGTCTTAGTGATTCTGTTACTTTGTATATACCACCTATTTGTAATGAAATACCATCGCCTATAGTAAATAGATAATTAGAAAAATTAATATACGTAACTCTGCTATCTGCATTAGAATTATTTTCAATCAAATCAACCGTGTTAGAGTATTTAAAATAATGGTAGTTTAAATTAAGTCCCAGTTGCAGTTTGTCTTTGTATTGCGTTCCAATATTAAAGGTATAACGAGAGCTATTACCTTCACCAAAATCATAATAATTTTGATTGAATTCCCCAGTGCCTAGGTTAGAAACATATTGTGTATTTGTATCTGTATTATCAATAGGGTCTATGATGAAAGACTCGTAGCCTAGAAAAGCCTGTTGATGAGATTGGCCATAAAAATAACCGATTTCTGAATAGGCAGTATTTAAAGTTTCTCCTTCTAGCGCGCTAATCTCATTCAGAGGTTTGCCTTGTGCATTGCTAATGAAATAATTTGAAACTGATTCTGAATTTCTTCCTATACCTCTCCAAATATTATCAAATGAGCTGTTCTGATCGTAATTGAATCCAAAACTAATTTTATTCCAAGGGTTAGAAGAGCCATTTGATTTTAGAACTACAATAAATCCAATTTGATTAATATCAGTATTTGAATCAGTTGAGGTGTTTAATGAGTTTGTGTAGAGTGTATTATTAGAGTATCTTCTATTAATAACACTTATACCAAATTGACCATAGTTATATACTGCCGAACCAGCAGGATTATGAGCAAAAGCTGAAAGATCTCCCCCTAAAGCTCCAAAAGCACCCCCCATTGCTTGAAACCTAGAGGTGCCTTGAAGATTATCATCAGCGTATCTTAACGCATCATTAAAGTCTTGAGCAAATAATGATAAACTAGATATTGTAATAAAAATTGTTATGATAAATTGTTTCATGTACTTAAATTTTATCTTCTTCCTCCTCCTCTTCTCGACGATCTTGACATAGATCCACTGCTTCTATTGAGCGAGCTACTTCCTGAAAAGGAAGATCTTGAGCTTCTGTTAGATGAATTATTTGATGATGAATTATAGTTTCTACTTTTTTGGTAGTTATTAGAATTCGAATCTTTTGAATTATTATAATATTGTCTTTTGTTATTGCTTTCAGGGGTGCTATTTCTTGAAACACTGTAACCTCTTCTCTTACTGTAATCGTTTCTTTTTTTTGAGTTGTAGTCTAATTTAGAGTAAGAATTAGAAACTCTACGCCTGGTTTCATCAAGCGAATTTGATGAAGATGAAATGGTATTATAGTTTCTTGAACTTCTACCTAAAACAGAACTATTTATATTTCTACTCGAGTTATAGGCATATGCATTTCCATAGGTACTAGTTCGCCTTCCATTAACTCTGTTATAAGGTGTTCGGTAGTATGGGGTGTTGTATGAAGGAAACCAAATGTTATTAGGATAAAACCAATTATTGTAAAAGCCTCCATACCATCCGCCATTAAATCCACCGTAAAAATTAGGATAGAAGGGATCGAAGAAAAATGGTGAATTCCAGTAATTAAAACCCCAGTAAAAGAAAGGGTCTCCCCAATAATTAAAATTCCAAGGATTGGTATTAATATTAACGGTTATATTGTTATCAGGATTTTCTCCCCACCCTCCATAACTATTTGTTTCTTCAGGGTTATTGGTGGAACTGGAATAGCTGTTTACATCAGTAAAGACATCTTGAGTAGAATCATTTACCTGATATTGCATTGCTTTTTCAGAAAAAACATGTTTATAGTAAGCGTTATTATTTGATACTATTTTTTGATTTTCGTCATTACTTTCGGGTACAGAAGTCTCGTTTTTGGTAATTTCTTGGTAAAAAGGTGTCTTTTCAGGCTTAGAATTATAAATACCATCTGAATCATAAGTAGATAACTGATAGCTTCCACAATTCAATAAACTTGAACTAATAATTAATAGCGTAATGAATTGAGATACCGAAAATGAAAATTTGAACTGTAGCATAACTCTTGAATTTAATTGTCGAACAACACAAAAATAGTTAGTTTTGTTCAACTATAATTTACGTAATTAATATCACAATTTTTGTGCCAAAATTAAATGAATGGGTAAAAAATTAACAAAGCGATCAGAAGATTACTCTAAATGGTATATTGAATTAGTTGTTAAGGCTGATTTAGCAGAGAATTCTGCTGTTAGAGGCTGTATGGTAATTAAGCCTTATGGTTTTGGAATTTGGGAAAAAATGCAAGCTGAGCTTGATAAAAAGTTTAAAGCTACGGGACATCAAAATGCCTATTTCCCATTATTTGTTCCTAAGAGTTTATTTGAAGCTGAGGAGAAAAATGCAGAAGGATTTGCAAAAGAATGTGCAGTTGTTACACATTATAGATTGGAATCTGATCCAGATCAGCAGGGAAAACTAAGAGTTGATCCTAAAGCAAAATTAGAAGAAGAGTTAGTGGTTAGACCAACCAGTGAGGCGATTATTTGGAATACATACAAAAATTGGATTCAAAGTTATAGAGATTTACCTATTCTTATTAATCAATGGGCTAATGTTGTCAGATGGGAGATGAGAACACGTCTGTTTTTAAGGACTGCCGAATTTTTATGGCAAGAGGGGCATACTGCTCACGAGACCGAAGCCGAGGCAATTAAAGAAACAGAATTAATGAATAGTGTTTATGCAGATTTTGTTGAAAATTTTATGGCTATTCCTGTAATACAAGGAAAAAAGACTGAGAGTGAGCGTTTTGCAGGTGCTGTTGAAACCTATTGTATAGAGGCTTTAATGCAAGATGGAAAAGCGCTTCAAGCTGGTACATCACATTTCTTAGGACAGAATTTTGCAAAAGCATTTGATGTTAAATTTACTAATAAAGAAGGCAAACAGGATTATGTTTGGGCAACTTCATGGGGGGTTTCAACCCGTCTTATGGGGGCTTTAATTATGACTCATAGTGATGATTTTGGATTGGTATTACCTCCAAAATTAGCACCTATTCAAGTCGTGATTGTTCCTATTTATAAAAATGAGGAACAACTTACTGCTATAACTGAAAAAGCCACCCAAATTAAATCCAAACTGGAAGCCCAAGGTGTCTCATGTAAGTTTGATAACAGAGATACATTGCGCCCTGGAGCAAAATTTGCACACTATGAACTGCAAGGTGTTCCAATTAGATTAGCTATTGGGCCAAAAGATCTTGAGAATGGTACTGTTGAACTAGCACGTCGTGATACATTATCTAAACAATTCGAATCAATTGAAGACGTTGCTTCATTGATTCCAGTGCTTTTAGATGAAATTCAAGAATCATTATTTGATAAAGCATTATCATTAAGAGATTCTCATATCACTAAAGTTGATAATTTTGATGAATTTAAATCTGTCATAGAGAATAAAGGAGGGTTTGTTTCTGCTCATTGGGATGGTACTAATGAAACAGAACAAAAGGTTAAAGAGCTTACAAAAGCAACTATAAGATGTATTCCTTTAGATAATGATAAGGAAGAAGGGAAATGTATAGTAACAGGTGCATTTTCCAAGCAAAGAGTGTTATTTGCTAAGGCTTATTAAATTTTTTAAAAAAAAATAAATTATTGTTGTTAGAGTAAAAAAGTGTTGTATATTTGCAACCGCAAACGGGAAAAATATTATTTCTCAGAGTTCATTTAAATAGTGTTGCACTTTAAGTTTTAATATTTATATTTGCAAACTAAACAAAATGGCCCGTTCGTCTATCGGCTAGGACGCCAGGTTTTCATCCTGGTAAGAGGGGTTCGATTCCCCTACGGGCTACAATTTTTATAATAAGATATTATGGCAAATCACAAGTCAGCTTTAAAAAGAATAAGAAGTAACGAAAAGAAAAGATTGTTGAACAAGTATCAACACAAGACTACTCGTAACGCTATGAGAAAACTTAAAGGTTTAGAGTCTGTTAAAGAAGCTAAAGCACTACTTCCTCAAGTTATCTCAATGATTGACAAATTAGCTAAGAAAAATGTTATTCATAGTAACAAAGCTTCAAACTTAAAATCTAAGTTAACTAAACACGTTGCAACTCTTTAATTTGTAACATTATAGATATATTAGAAGTCCTCTTTTAGAGGGCTTTTTTTATGACCAACAATAAGATAATAAAGGCATAAAAAAAGCAACTCTATGAGTTGCTTTTTTATTTAATATGAATAGAAACTATCCATTCATTGATATAAGAAACTCTTCGTTATTTCTTGTTTGTTTTATTCTTTCATTAATAAATTCCATGGCTTCAATAGGATTCATATCTGCAAGATATTTTCTCATTACCCACATGCGTTGTATGGTACTTTCGTCAAGTAATAAATCATCTCTTCTAGTACTTGATGACGTCAAGTCAATAGCAGGGAATATCCTTCTATTTGATATTTTTCTATCAAGCTGTAACTCCATATTACCTGTACCTTTAAATTCCTCAAATATTACTTCGTCCATTTTAGACCCGGTTTCAGTAAGAGCTGTGGCAATAATTGTTAAAGACCCACCATTTTCAATATTTCTAGCTGCACCAAAAAAACGTTTAGGTCTGTGAAGTGCATTAGCATCAACACCACCACTCAAAATTTTTCCTGAAGCAGGTTGAACAGTATTATAAGCTCTTGCTAGTCTGGTTATAGAATCTAATAAAATAACCACATCATGACCACATTCAACAAGTCTTTTTGCTTTTTCTAGTACGATATTGGCAATTTTAACATGTTCATGAGCTTCTTTATCAAAAGTTGAAGCTATTACTTCACCTTTTACGTTACGTTGCATATCTGTAACTTCTTCAGGGCGTTCATCTATCAAAAGAATCATTTGATATACTTCAGGGTGGTTTGCTGCAATTGCATTTGCAACATCTTTAAGAAGCATAGTTTTTCCGGTTTTTGGTTGAGAAACAATCATTCCTCTTTGTCCTTTTCCAATTGGAGAAAACATATCCATAATTCGGGTAGATATACTGGTTTGTTTTTCAGCTATTTTAAACTTTTCTTGAGGGAACAAAGGTGTAAGGTGTTCAAATGAAACACGATCTCTAACAACTTCCGGATTTTGACCATTAATTTTACTAACCTTAATCAAAGGGAAGTATTTTTCTCCTTCTTTTGGAGGTCTAACATGGCCTAGTACAGTATCACCAGTTTTAAGTCCAAAAAGTCTTATCTGAGATTGAGATACGTAAATATCATCAGGGGATGATAAATAATTATAATCTGATGATCTTAAAAATCCATAGCCATCAGACATGATATCTAAAACACCCTCACTTTCAATAATAGCATCAAACTCAAAATCAGGTTCCTTAAAACGATTTCTCGAATCTTTATTACCATTTTGTTGTTTTTGTTCTCTGTTTTGGTTGTGGCTTCTGTCTTTGTTGTTGAGCTGTCGATTGTCTCTCTGGTTATTAGAGCGATGATCTTTATTAGGTTTTTGATCCTTTTGCTGGTTTGAATTATGCTTATCGTTTTTCTGATGCTGATCTCTTTTTAAGTTTTTATCAGCCTCATTTTTTGCATCTTGGCTATTATTTTCCAAACCCTCTTTTTGGTTATTTAAAGAAGTGGCTGGAATATTATTTTCTTTTTTTGCCTGGGCGTTATCACCTTGGATAGGTTTTCTTGTACGTTGCCTTTTAGGCTTGTTCTCATTCTGTGACTGAGGTTCTTTATGTTGTGCAGCCTTTTTTAGTTCTGTTGGATTAGCCGCTTGGTAGTCTAGAATTTGATATACTAAATCTAATTTTTTTAAAGATTTAATTTTAGGAATTTTTAACTGTATACCGATTTCTTGTAGCTCGGCTAGTTTTTTTTCTTTAAGTTGAGAAATTTCAAACATTTAGTTAATATAAAAATTATAAAATAATTTCCTTTTCAGATTTTGATGAATAAGGTAATGTTAATTAAATAGGGAGTATTGATAGAAGTTTAAATGTAATAATCAATACTTGATGTGTTGTTATATGCAATAATACAATTTTATTTTAAAATTAGTTTTTTTTTTGAAAGAAACTTTTAGATTTGTGCTTTGTTAAAATTATGCTTCAAAGAATACAAACATTATACCTTTTAGGAGTTATCATCAACTCAACTGCTTTAGCCTATTTGTTGGGTTTATGGACGTCAGTGGATGGTAGTGTAATGTATGCCAAAGACTACCCATCTATTTTGGGTATTTTTGGATTTTCTACATTCTTTGCAATTTTTTCAATTTTCAGTTACAAAAAAAGAAAGAATCAGTTCATTTTAGGGCGATTCAATATCATATTAAACTTTATTTTACTAGGATTATTCGTTTACCAATCTCTAAATTTATCTGGAGAAACTAAGGTTTCTGAGAAAGGTATTGGGATGCTCATTCCTTTAATTTCTATCGTGTTTTTAGCTTTAGCTAATAAAGCCATCAAAAAGGATGAGGATCTTGTAAAATCTGTAGATAGGATCCGATAAACCTAACATCTTAGTAGTATTAGTGCGTAAGAGGCCTGTATTTTAATGCAGGCCTCTTTATTTTGGGTATTCTATAACTTCAAGATCTTTTATTTGCCCTTCACTTATTTTAAATCTTAACATAGTTCTTTTTTTATGGAAACCATGTTTACCAATAGCACCTGGATTCATATGTATTAAATTTAAATTTTTGTCAGGCATAACTTTTAAAATATGAGAATGTCCACAAATAAATAAATCTGGAGGATTTAATTTTATTTCAGCCCTAGTTCTCATATTATATTTAGGCGGATAGCCACCAATATGAGTAATCCATACACTAATGCCTTCGCATTTAAATTTTAAATGTTCAGAAAATTCATTTCTAACAGAAGCGGCGTCAATATTTCCAAAAACAGCTCTTAAATTAGACACTGATTTTAAGGCATCTGTAACATTTAAACTTCCAATGTCACCAGCATGCCACACTTCGTCTGAAGCTTTTGCATGTTTTAATATTTGTTCATCAATATGACCATGAGTATCTGATAAAAGCAGTATTTTTTTCATTCGGCGGTATATTCCTAATTTAGAAAGAAATCTAACTATATTTGTTGATTTATTGGTAAAATTAATTATTAGTTTGAGATATTTTATAGAATTAGCATATGATGGTACTGCATATCATGGATGGCAAGTTCAGCCTGAAGTAATATCTGTTCAAGAAGCCGTTGAGAAGGCTTTGTCTTTATTGTTAAAAAAGGCTATAAATCTGGTTGCTGCTGGAAGAACAGATGCAGGAGTTCATGCATTACAAATGTTTGCTCATTTTGATTTTGATCAAATCATTGGTAAAAGTTTGATTTCAAGATTAAATTCTTATTTGTCAAAAGATATCGTCATTTATGATATTTTTCAAGTTAATAATGGTGCTCACGCTAGATTTGATGCTACTTCAAGAAGTTATTTATATAAAATTAATTCATTTAAAAATCCATTTTCTTTGAATCAGGCCTATCAGTTTTTTAAACCTTTAGATTTAGAGGCTATGAACACGGCTTGTAGAATACTTTTTGAGTATACAGATTTTGAATGTTTTTCCAAAGTTAATACTGATGTTAAAACATTTAATTGTGAAATTATGCAAGCGAATTGGGATGTTCAGGGTCACGAGATTCATTTTAATGTCACAGCAGATCGTTTTTTAAGAAACATGGTGAGAGCAATTGTAGGTACCATGATTAATATTGGTTTAGGGAAATTAAAACCTGAGGATTTACATCATATTATAAGTTCTAAGAATAGGAGTGAAGCTGGTTATTCTGTTCCTGCTCATGGTTTATACTTAACAAAAATAGCATACCCTTACAATTTAAACTAGAATAATGTCCACAAAAAAATCACCTTTATTTGATATCCAACTTTTCAAGGACCTTCTTAATTACATCAGACCGTATAAAGTTGTTTTTATTAGTTCTATAATTTTTGTTGTGGGATTGGCAATTTTTGGAGCTTTGAGACCATATGTATTGAAAGAGGCCGTTGATGTTAAAATAAGTGTTAAAGATTACAATGGGTTTTTAACCTACATTATTATAATGATAGGACTTTTGATGCTTGAAGCAATCTTTCAAGTATTGTTTATTTATTCAGCAGCATGGCTAGGACAATCAGTTGTAAGAGATATCAGAGTTAAACTTTTCAAAAAAATTTTAAGTTTTAAAATGGCTTATTATGATAAGTCATCGGTTGGTGTTTTAATAACTCGAACCGTAACAGATATGGAGCGTATAGCAGATATTTTTGGTCAAGGTCTTTTTATGATTGTTTCGGATATTTTAAAAATGACAGTAGTTGCAGGGATAATGATTTTTATGAATTGGAAATTGAGTTTAATTGTATTTACAACACTTCCGTTGATTCTTTTAGCTACTAAAATTTTTCAAAAATATATGAAAATGGCCTTTCAAGAGGTGAGGAATGAAATTGCAAACTTAAATTCTTTTGTTCAAGAGCGGATTGTAGGCATGAAAATTCTTCAGGTTTTTTCTCGAGAGACCATTGAAATGGAGCGCTTTAAGGCCATAAATAATAAACATAAAAAGGGGTGGCTTAAGACCGTATGGTATAACTCTATTTTTTTTCCTATTGCTGAGATTTTATCATCATTAACACTTGGAGTTGTTATATGGTTTGGAGGTATTAATAGTGTGGTATCCAATTTATCAACTCAAGGTGAGTTGTTTGCGTTTATTATGATGATTCCTATGATGTTTCGCCCTTTAAATCAGATTGCCAATAAATTCAATACGCTTCAAATGGGTATGGTAGCCGCTGATCGTGTTTTTAAGGTTTTAAATACCCAATCAAAGATTTCAAATAAAGGGGATTACAGCCCTAAAAATGTTAGTGGTAACATAGCTTTTAAAAAGGTGCAGTTTTCATATAAAGAAGGAGAGCCCGTAATAAATGATTTTACTTTAGATATAAAATCAGGAGAGACTATTGCTATTGTTGGTGCTACAGGTGCAGGTAAATCAACAATAATTAGTTTGTTAAATCGATTTTATGAAATAGATTCAGGGATAATCACACTGGATGGTGTTGATATAAATTCTTTTGATTTAGACAGTTTAAGAACTCATGTAGCTGTTGTACTTCAGGATGTTTTTCTTTTTGCAGATACCATTCTAAGTAATATTTCTTTAAATGATGAGTCGATTACACAAGAGAATATTAAAGCTGCTGCTAAAGAAATTGGAATACACGATTTTATTGAATCCCTTCCAGAATCCTATAATTATAATGTTAAAGAAAGAGGGGTTATGTTGTCATCAGGACAACGGCAGTTAATTTCTTTTCTAAGAGCATACGTGTCTAATCCCGCCGTTTTAATTTTAGATGAGGCGACATCCTCAGTTGATAACCAATCAGAACAACTTATTCAAGCAGCGACAGAAAAAATCACTAGCAACAGAACATCAATTGTTATTGCTCATAGGTTAGCAACTATAAAAAAGGCTGATCGAATAATTGTCATGGATTCAGGAAGCATAGTGGAACAAGGCACTCATGATTCTTTAATGAAAAAACCGAGTGGTTTTTACAAGAAGTTATACGAAGCGCAATTTACTAAATCAGAAACAATTGAAGCTTAAACTAAGTCTTTTTGAATTTTTTTAATTAGTCCCTCTACATCTTTGTAGATTATGAATTCTCCATTTTTTATATAAGAGATATGCCCAGTTTCTTCACTTACAGCAATCGCTAAAGCATCTGTTTTTTCTGTAATTCCAACAGCTGCTCTGTGTCTCAATCCGTAACGCTTAGGAATATTATTTTCGTTTGTTAATGGTAATATAATTCGTGTAGCCTTCACAAAATTGCCTTCTATTATTATGGCACCGTCATGTAATGGGCTATTTTTAAAAAAGATACTTTCAATAATTGGCTGGCTTAATGTAATGTTAGTGGTGTCTCCAGTATCAAGTAAAAAATCCAAATTATTATTGCGCTCAAGGACAATTAATGCCCCTGTTTTAGATTCAGACATATTCTTACATGCCATGATAATACTTTCAACATCAGTATCTGAGGAAACTTCACTTTTAAGAAATTTCATCTTCCCAAAGATTGATTTACCTCTAATATTAGTTGAACCAATCATAAGTAGAAATTTTCGAATTTCTGGCTGGAAAACAACAATTAATGCGATGATTCCCACTTTCATAAACCCGTCAAAAATACGGTGCATCATATCCATTTGAAGATAGTCAGTCAGCCTCCAAACCAAATAAATAACAATAATACCAATGAAAATATTAACAGCTACTGTACCTTTTACTAGTTTATAGACATAATATAAAAGAATAGCAACAAGAAAAACATCTATGAAATCTATGATGCCGAATTCCCAAAATTTAAATTGTTCCAACACACTGAGTTTTTATTAAAAATAGGAGTTAAATTTTATCTTCACAACTACTCGATTGAATTGCTTTCCAAAGATTCAAATAATTGTATGCATTCCACAGCCTCTTTTACATCATGTACCCTAAGTATAGTGGCTCCTTTGGTTAAGCCTATACTGTTTAAAGCGCTTGTTCCGTTAAGTGCTTTGTCTGCGGTACTATCTAGTGTTTTGTAAATCATCGATTTTCTTGAAACACCAAGAAGAATTGGAAGTTCAAAAATATTAAAGTAATCTAGATGCTTTAAAATCGTAAAATTCTGATTCGTGTTTTTTGCAAAACCAATTCCTGGATCAACTATAAGGTCATTAATACCTATTTTTTTTGCATGGTGCACTTGTTCTGATAATTCTTTAACTACATCAACCAGAAGATTTTCATATTTTGTTTTAGAACTCATGTTTTGTGGAGTTCCCCTCATATGCATCATAATATAAGGGACTTGGAATGCTCTAATAGTTTTTAGCATATTCTCATCTGCTTTTCCCGCAGAAATATCATTTATAATCGCTGCACCATGATTTATAGCGTGTTTTGCCACATTACTTCTAAATGTATCCACAGAAATTAAAACATCATCAAACTTAGTACATATAGCATTTAATACTGGGAGGAGTCTATCTAATTCTTCTTTTTCAGAAATATGGTCTGCACCCGGTCTTGAGCTATAAGCACCAATATCAATAAAAGTAGCACCGTCAGCTAACATTGTTTCAACCTGAGTTAGAAAATCAGAATCGCTTTTGTATTTCCCTCCATCATAAAAAGAATCTGGGGTAATATTAAGGATTCCCATGACTTTAGGTGAGCTAAGATCTATTAACCGACCTTTACAATTAATCGTTTTCACAAAAAAATATCAAAAGGTTTAAAGTTTTTTAATTCAATTAATTTATGCGAAATTTACGGAAAATAATACGACTTCATGCAAGATACATCTAAACAATACGATGAAATCATTTCAATATGTAGAGAACTGTTTTTAAAAAAAATGAAAGATTATGGTAGTCCTTGGCGCATTCTTAGATTACCTTCTTTAACTGACCAGATTTTTATAAAAGCACAACGCATTAGAGGTTTACAACAAAACGAAGTTCAGAAAATAAACGAAGGACAAGAATCTGAGTTTATTGGTATTATAAATTATTCAGTAATGGCCCTGATCCAAATAGATAGGGGTGTAGTGGAACAACCCGATTTAAGTGATATAGAGGTTAAAGAATTATATGATAGTACTTTAGCCGTTACGAAGCAACTTATGGAAGATAAAAATCATGATTATGGTGAAGCTTGGCGAGACATGCGAGTGAGCTCGCTTACCGATCTTATTTTACAAAAACTGCTTAGGGTGAAACAAATTGAAAATAATGAAGGAAAGACTATAGTTAGTGAAGGGATTGACGCCAACTATCAGGATATGATAAATTATGCAGTCTTTGCTATGATTCATTTAAATGCAAATAAATAATGAAATACTTAGTTGGATTTAGTAGGGTATTTGTAGGTGTACTTTTTATAATTTCGGGATTGATTAAACTTAATGATCCTGTTGGTTTTTCATTCAAACTTGAGGAATATTTTAGTCCTTCAGTTTTAGACTTAAACTTTTTAATGCCCTATGCACTTTTATTAGCAGTAGTATTAGTTATTCTTGAAGTGCTCCTAGGGGTGTTTTTACTAATAGGCTATCGAAAAAAAATTACGGTATTCAGTTTATTGGCAATGATCTTGTTTTTTACTTTTCTCACTTTTTACTCTGCTTATTATAATAAAGTAACTGATTGTGGGTGTTTTGGAGACGCCTTGAAATTAACACCATGGCAATCATTTTATAAAGATGTAGTGCTCCTAGTACTTATTTTTCTTTTGAGTTTTAACATGCGTTTTATAACACCGCTATTTTCTAAATTGAATGCGGTGCTAATTTCATTGTTTTCCTTTTTAGGATGTTTGATTTTCGCTTATTATGTGCTAATGCATTTACCATATAAAGATTTCAGACCATACAAAATAGGTGCAAATATTTTAGAGAATATGATTATTCCCGAAGATGCCCCTAAAGCTGTAATTAATTACAATTGGAAATTTAAAGTAGCTGGTAGTGAAAAAGTAGTCACCACCACAGGAAGCTATCCAAAGGTTGATGGTGAATTTGTAGGTGTTGACACAGAGGTTGTTAAGGAGGGTTATGAGCCACCTATTCACGATTTTACTATGGAAATAGACGGTGAAGATTTTACTTCATCTTTAATGGAAGAACCAAAGCTTTGTGTAGTTACTTTATATGATATTGATAAGGCTGAGAGTGAGGGATTAGAAAAAATTAACGCTCTAAGTGATTTTGCCCTAGCTTCTGGTTATAAAATTATTGGTCTTACAGCTTCTGGAAGTAATCAAATTGAAGTTTTAAAGTCAAAATATAATTTAAATTTTCAGTTCTATTTTTGTGATGAAACTGCTCTAAAAACCATTATAAGATCCAATCCAGGTATATTCGTTCTTAATAACGGTACCATAAAAGATAAAGCCCATTGGAACGATATCGAACAGTTAGATTTTAATTAGGTGTTTCGTTTAATAACTCATAAAATATTTTATGCTACTCTTACACTGTTTGGAGTTCTAACAGTAATCTTCTTTTTATTTAATGTGTTGCCTGGTGATCCCGCTAGAATGATGCTTGGTCAAAATGAAGACAGTGCGCAAATACAAATTATTAAAAGGAAGTATGGTTTTGATAAACCACTCACTACACAATACTTATATTACCTAAACGATGTAAGCCCAATATCTTTCCATTCAGATAATAGCAATGATTACACCTATTTTTCTGAGCGTAAATATCGTGGGTTAGTCCTTTTTAGTGTTTTTAAATTTAGTATCGCACTCAAGCAACCTTATTTAAGAATGTCTTTTACAAAAACGGGCAAACCTGTAGTTGAAATTATAAAAGAAACCATGCCTAATACGGTTATATTGGCGCTCACATCTATTATAATTGCTATAATTTTAGGCTTATCATTGGGTATAGTATCTGCGCTTTGTTTTGGTAGTTGGATAGATAAAATCATTCAATTAATAAGCACCTTTGGAATGAGTTTACCGTCTTTTTTTAGTGCGATTTTATTTGCTTGGATATTTGGATTCTTGCTGCATGAATTTACAGGTTTAAAAATGACAGGGAGTCTATATGAAGTCGATGATTTTGGTGAGTATTCATACAGGGCATGGAAGAATTTAGTTTTACCAGCTTTTGTTTTGGGAATCAGGCCAATAGCTGTATTTTCGCAACTTATGAGAAACGCACTCTTAGAGGTGTTAAATCAAGATTACATAAGAACAGCAAAATCTAAAGGCTTGTCAGCATTTAAAATAATTTATAAACATGCGCTGAAAAATGCTTTAAATCCAGTTATAACTGCAGTGTCTGGATGGTTTGCATCCATGTTAGCAGGGGCTGTTTTTGTAGAGTATATTTTTGGATGGAATGGGCTAGGTAAAGAAATTGTAAATGCGCTCAATACACTTGATTTACCCGTCATAATGGGAGCTGTTCTAACTGTAGCATTAACTTTTATACTAATCAATATTATTGTGGATATCATTTATGCACAATTAGACCCAAAAATTAAATTTTAAAATGAGAAAACAAATTGTAGCAGGAAACTGGAAAATGAACAACGATTCAAAAGAAACAGAGACTTTACTTGAAGCTCTAAAGCAACATAGCTGTCCTAATGATGTCTCTGTGATGGTAGCTCCTACTTTTGTCAATTTACAATCATCTGTAAACCATTTATCCAATTCACCTGTAGAGGTGGTTGCTCAAAATATGCATCAAGCAAAAAATGGCGCTTTCACAGGTGAGGTTAGTGCACAAATGTTACAAAGTATTGGTGTTAAGACGGTAATTTTAGGTCATAGCGAACGTCGTGCCTATTTTAATGAGACTAATTCGCTTTTAAAAGAAAAAGTTAAAACGGCATTGGATAGCGGTATGCAAGTCATTTTTTGTTTTGGAGAAGAATTATCAGATCGTCAATCATCAAATCACTTTAATGTTGTAGAGCAACAACTAAAAGAAAGTTTATTTAACCTCTCGGCCAATGAGTGGTCTCAAATTATTTTAGCTTATGAACCCGTATGGGCTATAGGTACTGGGGAAACTGCTTCTCCAGAACAAGCACAAGAAATGCATGCTTTTATTAGAACTGTTATAGCACAACACTATCCAGAAATAGCAGAAACAGTTTCAATATTGTATGGTGGGAGTGTTAAACCAGCCAATGCAAAATCAATATTTTCTAAACCAGATGTTGATGGAGGTCTAATTGGAGGGGCTTCTTTAAATGCTGATGACTTCTTTGGCATTGTTACTGCTTTTTAATTTTTAGATGGAATATATTGAAATCAATTTTGAAGTAAGCCCTTTACAACCTCATGTAGATATTCTTATTGCTGAATTAGGCTATTTGGGTTTTGAAAGTTTTGTAGAAACAGAACAAGGTGTTACGGCTTATATTCAAAAACCAGATTACAAGGATTGTTTATTAGACGAGATAAACATTTTAAAATCTAGTGAGGTTCAAATTTCCTATTCTATAAAAACTATAGCTCAAACCAATTGGAATGAAGAATGGGAGAAAAGTTTTGAACCCATTGAAATTGGTGGAAAATGTCATGTAAGAGCTCCATTCCATGAGCAAAAGCCTTGTGATTATGATTTAGTTATAGAGCCCAAAATGAGTTTTGGAACAGGACATCACGAGACAACTCATATGATGCTTCAATTTATTCTTGATCATGATTTCAAAAACAAAGCAGTACTTGATATGGGATGTGGTACTGGAGTGCTTGCAATTTTAGCATCAAAAAAAGGGGCTTTTTCAGTAGATGCTATAGATATAGATAATTGGTGTTATGAAAATAGTATGGAGAATGTTAATAGAAATGAATGTAATAATATTAACGTTCAGGAAGGAGATGCTTCTTTGCTAATCCACCAAAAATACGATTGTATCTTAGCTAATATTAACAGAAATATATTAATTAATGACCTTTCTACTTATGTAAGCTGTTTGAATAATAGAGGTAGTTTGTTTTTAAGTGGATTTTATAATGTGGATATTCCAATCATAGAAGCTGCATGTAATGCGCTTAATTTAAAATTACAAGCTAAGCAAGAGCAGAAAAATTGGGTTGCGTTAAAATTTGTAAATTCGTAAAAAACTTATAATGAGTACTTTAACTGAAGTAAAAGAGCTGCTCATAGAGCAGGAAGAAGTTGTTAACGAGAATGAAATAGTTTTGTTTAATGACGATGTCAATACTTTTGATCATGTCATAGACGTATTAGTTTCAGTTTGTGACCACTCTCCTGTTCAAGCAGAACAATGTGCAATTATTGTTCATTATAAAGGGCAATGTACTGTAAAAACAGGTGGAATTGACGAGTTGGTTCCCAAATGTAGAAAGCTTCAACAAGAAGGTCTAAGCGCCGAGATTATTTAGTAAAAATTTAAATTTCTGCGGGTCTAATTTGGATATAAAAAATTAAAACTATTATATTTGCACCCACATTTAAAAGGCCTCGTAGCATAACTGAATAGTGCACTTGATTACGGCTCAAGAGGTTGCAGGTTTGAATCCTGCCGAGGTCACGAATAAATCAAAAAGCAAGTAAAATCATAAAGCTTGCTTTTTTGGTTTTGCGGCTTTTTGATTTTCAAAGCGGAGCTTTGTCAGGGTCATGTAATAATCCTTTTTGTAGATTTTTAGTTTAGAGAGTTAAGATTTACAAATCCATTAATACAAAATCAACCAAAAATTAATTTAAACTAAAAAAGCTATCTGTCTCAGATAGCTTTTTTGTTGGTTAGTTGATTAACGCTTAAATTAAATCATTTGAATTAGTAAAGGAGAGCTAAATTAAAATTTACTTAATATCTTATTTCTGGACTTTCCGTAAAATTAATATGGAAATTTTAAATTATTCTATTACTAGTTTTATAAAATTAGATTCAACTATTAAAGCGCATGAATTAATGCCATTGATCCTAAAAAAAGAATGCTGCTTAAAAAAATCACCTTAAACGTTTCTAGAAGTATTTTTTGTCTCATAACTGATAAATTTTGGGATATATAGACAAATCTAAATTTCAATGGATATAATTCGTTTTAAATTATTTATATAGACTTTTTATATAGTCAAAATACAGTTTTATATAGATTAATTGTGTTTCGGGTTTTATATCTGAAATTCATGTTTTATTCACCTATTTTATGGTTAAAAATTTTTAAAAAAAAATATTTGTTTAAAACTGTAGGTAAAATGCGGCTTTCGAGAGTTAATCTGCTAAATATCTGAAAATTAATAGATTAAATGTTGTGTATTACCGATAAAGTGTATATATTTGTAGTGTAAAAGTTAATTTTTCATAAAATTAGTTGGTTAGTTAGTTAGTTTAGAAAGCGCTTATCATTCGATAAGCGCTTTCTTTTTTTGGTTACAATTGATTGTATTTAAATAAAAAAAGCATCTGACTCACAGATGCTTTTTAACTAACTAATTCAAATAACCTAATTTCAAACAAATTAATGATTACGATAATAAAATTCATCATTTACTATCTAATAAATGTATTTTAAACATCAATTAACTTTTTTTTAACTGTGCATGCATAAAAAAAGCGCTTTTGATAAAAAGCGCCCTTTAAGTCTTCATTAGACTATTTAAATTAGTTGATACAATATACACAAAAAAAATTATTTCGGTTGATTTATAAAAACGGCTTGAACAAAAAATCGTTGAAAAGACTTTTAAACTTATGAATTACAGATGTTGTTCACGCTCGCTATCATTTTATCGTTATCAGAATACGTAAGCTGATAATATTTAAGTTTGCTAAACCAATACATAAAAGCTTTTGCATTAATTTCTAGACTAGAAATCCATGAATCTGGAATTAATTGTTCTAAGGCTTCATCCTCCGGAATTTCATTAACTATTAAATCACTTTCTGGTTTGTATTTAATAAAAATTAAGGCTTTAGCAGGGCGTTTATGGTTGGTGTTAAAGTTGTTGGGGTTTAAATATCTTACGTGTTTGTCTAAACGTTTAAGATGATATTCTTTGGTATCTTTAAGCTCTGGATATAAAGGTAATAAATAGGGAACACTTGTGGTTTTTACAGATATAGCAGCAGGTAAGGGGTACACCAATTGGTCTTTAGCTGCAATAGGAATAAAATCATCTGCAATACAATGAAAGCCTGCAGCTTGAAGTAGGGCTAAAGCCGTACTTTTCCCGTTTCCAGAATCACCCAATAGTAAAGCACAACCTTTTTGGTTGCTTATAGCAGAGCCGTGAAATACACCCATCCATTCTTCCTCAGGCTTGTTATATATACCTTGGATAAGTTCCATACCAAACTTACCCAAGAAATAATGAATGTCTTTATAAGTCCAGCCATTAATGACTTGGTCATTTACCACCAAATAAGTAATGTCTGCTTCATTAAACACTTTGAAATGATAATCAAAGGTATTAGAGTAGGGGATATTGAGGTGTTCAAATTTAGGATCCAGATAACTGGTTTCAAGTTCTGACAAATAACTTACTTTAAAAACGGTATCATTTACTTTAAAAAAACGTTCAATTTTAAAAGTTTCAGGAATGTGTTTTGGTGTATGTTGAGGAATCAAATCTAGTGGGTTAAGATAAGTGGCTCTAAGCTCAACAACATTATTTACAATGTCTTGAATAGCATTAAGCTCAAGCTCAGATTCTTGAGCAATGGTTTTAATTAAAGCTTCTGGAGAAATCCCAGTTTCAAGATCTTCAAGCATTGAGTGAATAACTGTATCACAAACCAAGTAGCGGTTACTTTGTTGAAACCATATTAAAAATTTTTCTTTTAACGCTTTGGAAACCATTAATAAATTTTGATGCAAAAATAAAAAAAGCCTCGCATTGAGGCTTTATATATTTATATCATTTCCATATGGATCCTGGTCGACTTCCTGAAGTGTCACCAGTATCTGTTCCTACTGTTTGTGCAGCAGCGGTTTTTGGATTTAGTAATAAAAATGTAGAAGTAGCTGTTAATGCTGCATATTTCCCCATTTTCTTTAAAGCCTCAGCTCTAGTAATGTGTTTGTTTGATTTCATTTGGATGTACTAATTAATAAAGATTTTTTTGGTGTATGTTTGGTTGTTAATTTTAAGTTTTAGAATGTAAATACCACTTGTGATGAATTTGTTTAACTCAAACGTATTATTATGGGTATTAGTTTGAAATATGTTTTTTCCATTTAAATTTAATATTTCAACATCAATTTTAGTTTGATCAATCCCTGAAATCTTAACAATATTATTTGATTTACTTATAACTATGTTGTCTTTAAATGAACTGTAGGAATTTGAAAGTGTTACGATTTCTGAACTTATATGAACATAAAAACGATTTTCATCTACGTTAAGACTGCTATTTGTAGTATTAATTGTATATGAATTACCAGAACTAAGGTTGGTAAATACATTGTTTAATCTATC
>ERZ802830.772-NODE-772-length-31422-cov-9.09255_pt1 | contig 31422 bp, 28 predicted proteins | sample MGYA00345654_ERZ802830 | MGnify/ENA primary metagenome ERZ802830 (study PRJEB30503, sample SAMEA104212375) | marine metagenome | biome: Westerlies Biome; feature: [SRF] surface water layer (ENVO:00010504) within the epipelagic zone...; material: water... | reverse complement strand
ATTTTGTCTAGTGATATCAAGCTCAGCCAAAACGTCATCCAATATAAGAATAGGAGGTAAATCAATCATATTACGTAATAAATCCAGTTCGGCCATTTTTAAAGCCAAAATAAAAGTCCTTTGTTGACCAGATGAGCCATACTTTCTTATAGAGATATTATTAATCAGAAACTCTATATCATCACGATGAGGACCAAAATTACATTTACCAGTCACCGCCTCTAACGGCCTCTGCTTTTGTAGTTGTTCCAATATTTTCTTACTGATAACTTCTTCTTCTTCTTGATTGATATTTTCTAAACCAGAAAGATAATTTATACCAATTTGCTCTTTGGATTTACTTAAATGATTATGCCAATATTCAACATATGGTTTAATTTTTGATAGAGCTCTCCTTCTACGTCTAAAAATTCTTGTACTAATTAATGACATTTGAATATCAAAACTTTCAATAACTTCTGAAGATATATCTTTTTGAAAGCTTTCTGAACGCCAAAAATGACTTCGTTGCTTTAAAAGTCTATTAAATCTATGAATCAGCTCTACATATACTGGTTCAAGCTGAGATACAACTTTATCAATCCAAGATCTTCTGAAACCAGGTTCACTTTTGACAATATAAATATCATTAGAACAGAAACATACACTCCTAATATAATTTTGTATTTCAGTCTGTTTTTTCAATAAAGAATCATTTACATAAATCTTTTTAGCTCCTTTCCTAAATAAATTAACTTTCAAATTATCAGTGAAATCAATTTGACCAAAAATAGCGGCCATGTCGCTATCATTTTCTATTAAATCTTTATCACTTAATGCTCTATTAGATTTTAATTGACTAAGAACTTCGACAGATTCCAGTAAATTTGACTTACCAACACCATTACAACCAAGAACGATAGCTCTTTGCTCATTAAGGTCGACCTCAAAACTTTTATGATTTCGAAAATTATAAATTTTTAAGTTATTTAAAAAAATTTTTTTAATGCATTCCTTAGTTAAATTAGCTAAATTTAAATTATTTAGAATTTCTTTAAAGAAATTGAAAAATAAAGAGCATGTAGCTCAGTTGGATAGAGCATCAGATTCCGGTTCTGAGAGTCGGGGGTTCGACTCCCTCCATGCTCGTAATAAAAGATTTAAAGTTTAAAGCTCATTACTCTAATACCATTCGGATCTAGTATAAATCCACTTTCTTCTAAACTTTTAAATGAAGTTACTGGCGCTTGAACAGAAATACTACATCCTGGCATTTCCCTATTTATTTTTTCAAGGGTCACTTGAAGTAATATTGAGTAAAAAAGATTTTGATTATTGCCTTTTTCAGCGCATAAATTCCATAAGTTAGCGTTGAGTCCTCTATCTGATGTGACCCTTACAAAACCATAAAGCTTATTTTTAGATTCGTTTTGAATCGTGAAGAAAAAATTACTATTTTTAATAGCAAGAGATATCTTTTGTGTTGGGAATGACTCACAACCACTATTTACCAAAAGTCTATTTAAATCCTTAGCAGTTGGAACTTGTGAAGAATTGATAAAATAACCCTCTGGAAGAATTAGTTTTTTTTGGGAAAAATATTGCAATGATTATCCTGTATTTCTCATCCCTGCCGCAATTCCATTAATTGTTAAAAGTGCTCCTCTTAATAATTCACTACGACTATAAGCTCTTTTAGACTCAATCCTATCCTCAATAAACTCACTAATTGGAGGTTGTCTTGTTTGATCTCGAAGTCTTCTTAAAAGTGAGACTTGTAAAAATCCCAAAGGAATTATAGTTTTATTCCTTAAGTTAACGGATGATCTTAAATCTCTATCAGATTCTAGAAGCTTATTTTTACCAGTTATTTCAAGCACTAAGGATTTAGTAAGATTATATTCTTTAGAGATAACATCAAAAATCTCCTCAAACGACTTTGAATTTTCTTTACTCCCAAGTGTGTCAACGTAATATTTCGCTACTTCTAAATCAACTTTAGATAATGTCATTTCTACCTTAGATATGAGCATTCTAAAAAAGGGCCATCTTTGATGAAGTACTCTAAGTAATTCAATTTGCTCAGGATCTGATTTTAATTCTACAGATAAAGCCGTACCCACTCCAAACCAGCTTGGCAAAAGAAATCTACTCTGTGTCCATCCAAATACCCAAGGGATTGCTCTTAAACTTGATAAATCCTTTGCGCCTTTTTTCCTTCTTGCGGGTCTACTTGATATTTGTAATTTACTAATTTCCTCGATTGGAGTGACCTCTTGAAAAAAAGTTAGCAAATTTGGATTCTCATGTACTAATTTTCTATATTGGATTCTAGATGTTTCTGCCAACCTAGTCATTAAGTCATTCCATTCTGGTGTAGCATCAAGTCTGTTGTTAACCAAACTATTCTGAATAACCGCTGTTGTAACAGTCTCCAAATTATATAATGCCAATTCAGGAAGACTATATTTAGAAGCTAAAACCTCTCCTTGTTCTGTAATTTTTATTCTTCCTTTGAGCGTCCCACTTGGTTGAGCCAATATTGCTTGATAAGCAGGACCTCCTCCTCTTCCTACGGAACCTCCTCTACCGTGAAAAAGTCTTAAAAGTATATTATTTTTGCTTGAAAGATTTTGAAGAGCAATTTGAGCTCTATGAATTTCCCAGTTACTAGATAAGAATCCTGAATCTTTATTGCTATCTGAATAACCTAACATTAACTCTTGGAGAGGTTTAAAACTTTCTCCAACTTTTGGTAATAATGACTTATAAAAATCTAATTGAAATAATTGCTCCATTACATCAGGAGCTCTTTGCAGATCTTCAACAGTTTCAAACAGAGGGACGACCAACAATGTCGATTTTTGAGAACCTTGATCAATTAGTCCCATCTCTTTTGCTAAAAGAAGGACTTCAAGCAAATCAGATGCACTGTGACTCATTGAAATAACATATGAATGACAAATACGACTTCCAAATTCTTCTTGCAATCTTTTGACCATTTTAAACACTGAGAACGTTTCTTCAGTACTTTTATTCCAGTTAACTTCAGAGGGAATCAAGGGCCTTTTTGTATTTAATTCCTCAGTAAGCCATTGCATTCTTTCTTTTTCAGACATTTGATCGTATTGTTTTGGCAACTCAAGGTAATTAGTTAATTCTTGTATTGCGTCACTATGTCTAGTACTCTCCTGACGTATATCCAAACTTGCTAAAGAAAAGCCGAAAATATGTACCTGAGTTAATAATTTATTTACTGCCTCACAAGTTAAATCTGTACTATTAAGACTATTTTTTATTAATTCTAGATCATAAGTAAATTCATCAACAGACTTGTAATGTAATTTTTCAACTAGCTCTAAATTTTTGTTATCAGATTCCCTTTCTAAAGATAACTTCCATCCGCCTTCAGCTAGTAAATTATTTCGTTCATGGGTCAATCTTAATTTTTCTAAAATATAACTCAATTTCAATCTATAAGGCTCTGATCTATATCTTGTTGCCCTTGCTTCATAAATTTCAGGAAACTTAACCCTATCGGTTTCTAGTGATTCCAAAAGAGATGAGCTTACTTGACTCCATTGCATTGAGACGCTTAGTTGATCTCTAAGATTAGAGGTCGCTTTGATATACCTCTCTAACATTAATTGTCTTTGGTAACAGGCAGTCCTCCAAGTAATTTCAGGAGTAACTGATGGATTCCCATCCCTATCAGAGCCTACCCAAGATCCAAATGTACAAAAAGATTCAGTTGGCATCTGAACGTCTGGATAATTTTCAGTAAGGGCTGAAGAAATTCTCCCTCTTAACTGAGGCATCGCATCAAAGAGCACTTGTTGAAAATAATGTAGTGCATAATCAACTTCATCTATTACTGATGGTTTGAATTGATGTAACTCATCTGTTCTCCACCAAAGTCTTATCTCTTCTTTTAATTGTATTTTGAGAGATTTAATATCTTCAATTGTTAAAAATTTTTCAACTTGTATTTTTTGCAGCAGATTAGCTACTCTTGTTTGCTTATGCCTAATTGTATGTCTAACTATCTCTGTAGGATGTGCGGTAAAAACTAATCGGATATCCATTTCTTGTAGTAATTCCTCTAGTTTTCCTGGGGGGACATTTAATCTTCTAAGCCTAAAGAATAATTCTTTAAATGTTACGGGAGCATTTTGCCTTGCTAAAGCAGGAGCAAATGGGTCTAGATTTTCTTGTGATTTTTTAACATTCTGATTAGTAAAGCTTTGAATATATCTATCTTCCTCCGCTCTTTGTTCTAAAATATTAACTAGCTGGAAATATAATGAAAAAGCTCTGGCTGCAGAAATTGATTCAGCTAAATCCATAGAATTAACAATATCAACTATTTCAGTTTTAAAATTTTTGGAACTACATTCTTCAACTTGATTTGAATAACTTAATTCCTTCAGCTGTATTAAACGATTTGCTTGATCATCTGGACATTCTTCCCTCAATACAGATTCCCACAAATCTTCTATCAATGCACGATTTTTATCCAACGGATCATTGTTGCTTATAAGATCCACATTATTATTTTTAAACTGTTTCATAGATTCCATATAATTATTATGTCATAAGTAAATATATTGGGATCAAATATTTGTTTATATTATTAAATACTTTCTTCTTCACTTTGAATCATCTTATGAGCAGTGAATTTCATAATATCCTCAATAGACAATCCTTCTTTATATTGTTTTATCCATTTCATAGATTGATTTCCTTCCTCAAGAACTTTATAAATAGGTTTCAAAAGATGAGTCATATTTAACTTTTCTGCAGTTAAAGATAAATCAGCTAATACATTTTTTATCCATTCTCTACAAATCATTTTCTTGCCATCTTTCCAATGAGTCAATTCAGCGTCTAGACTCATTTGTGCAGCTTTAATTTCGTTTAGATCACATATTTTTGTTAATTGATCCATAGAAAACTTACTAGTATTTAAGGGATCTAAAGTCTTCAGATTTTCGAATAAATAAATGACTCTAAGTTCAAGTAAAGCTGTTATTGCCAACAATAACTCAATATCAGAGATGTAATCGCAAATTCTTAATTCAAGACGATCTAAAACATGAGGCCTTTGAGGTCCATTTGGGCGAATAGAAGACCAAAAATGTCTAATATTGTACATATTTCCATTCTTAATATTTTCTTCAATCCATTTTATATAGTCATCATGATTGTAAAAAAAAGGAACCTTATTTGGTGTTTTAGGGAATTGAATCCATCTCTGTGAATGATTATTAGTAAGTTTATTATTTAAAAAAGGAGAGCTTGCACTTATTGATAAATACAAAGAAGCCTCACACCTTACAAGTCGGATAGCTGCAAAAAGTTTATCTAAGTTATCAATACCTAAATTTATATGAACACTGGAAGTGGCGATTGATATACCGTAGTTATCTTGAATAAATTGATGATAAACATTATTTTTATCAGAACGTTGAAACTGATTATTATGTTTAAAACATAATGTAGATGAAGGGATTATTGTTAAATCTCTTTTGTTTAACCATTTCCTTAAACTTTTTCTAGGTTCTAATAAATTCTTATAACTGACTTTATAGTCTTTTTCTGGATTCGTAATATACTCAACATTTCTGTTATCCGGCTCTTTGACAAAATTCGAAAACGTTTTTTCAATATCATCAGAAACTCCAACATGATTATTTTGAGAACCAGTAAAGAGTTCTACTTCAAAGCCTTTATATAAATTATCATTATGCATTTATCTATCCAAACAAGCCAATGCCATTAATATACCTTTGGCTTTATTAATAGTCTCTTGATATTCATTCGCAGGAGAGGAATCTGCAACTATCCCAGCACCAGCCTGAACAGAAACTATATATTCTCCATCATTTGAAGGCTGAACTATCATTGTTCGTATTGTTATCGCAGTATTTAGTGCACCATTTATATCTATAGACCCATAAACTCCAGCATACGGACCTCTAGCATCTTTCTCAAAGTCCTTAATTAATTGCATAGCTCTAATTTTTGGAGCCCCAGTTACTGTACCAGCAGGAAAACATGCTTTAAGTAAATCCCATACCCCAGTATTACTTTTTAAGATACCTTCAACTTCACTAACTATGTGCATTACATGTGAATATTTTTCAATTATCATCAAATCTTTAACCTCTACTGTGCCTGTTTCACATACTCTTCCTAAATCATTTCTTCCCAGATCAATAAGCATTACATGTTCTGATATCTCTTTAGGATCTTTTAATAAATCTTTCTCAAATTTTAAATCTTGTTCAGCATCTTGACCTCTTGGCCTTGTGCCAGCTATCGGTCTTAAGCTTGCAACAATTTGATTAGTTTTATTCTTCTCTGCTTTGACCATTACTTCAGGACTAGAACCTATTAAGTACCATGATCCAAAATCAAAGAAAGCCATATAAGGTGAAGGATTAACAATCCTCAAGCTTCTATATAGATTAAAGGGATCACTTTTAACTTTCGATTGAAATTTTTGGCTAATAACAATTTGAAAAATATCTCCTTTTCTTATATATTCCTTTGCAGAAACAACAGCTTCCTCAAACTCTTTTCTTTCCCAATTACTTGAAATTGCAATATTCAAATCTTTTTTTTCATCCCAGTTAAGAGCATGTTTTTCATTAATTGGAGCACTCATTAAATCTTTGATTCTATTAATTCTTGAAATCGAATCTTGATAAATTTCTTGAACATGAGTTTCTGATGTCCTGGAAGTGTCAGCATATACAACTACAGTGATACATCTTTTCATTTGATCAAATATTACTAATTGATCAAAAAACATCCAAGATCCATAGGGTAAATCATTATCTTCTATAGGATTAATAGGCACATTAGGTTCTATGCGATTGATTAATTCATAACCCCAAGAACCATATAACTGACCAACATAAGGTAAATTATCGATATTATATGACTTATATTCTTCGGTCCAAGTTCTTAATAAATCAAAAGGATCGCCTTTATATTTTTCACTGTTTCCATTATTCCAAGTCTTAATAGTTTCTTCTCCACGACAAACTGCTTCCCAAAGAGGATTAGTAGCAACAATACTCCATCTACCTAAATTTTCCCCACCTTCGACGGATTCAAAAAAGACCCCATGTGAATCTTTATTTGATAATTTAAGCCATGTAGATAATGGGGTCTCTAAATCAGCAGGCCAAGTTTTGAAAATAGGTATAAAATTTTTACCTTCTTTATAAGCCTTTAAAAAACTATCTTTTTGAGAACTGATCATACTAGTAAATTCAGTCCAAATTATAATTATATTTGTTTCTTATATCAACTTTTGATAATTTATTCAAAAGTTTCTTTGGTAGTAAATTTTAAACCTGCAGGATTCGGATTCTCTCCAATTCTTCTTGGATTATGACCAACTTTTTCTCTACCTTCATTAACTTTCTCGGAGAATACTCCATCCTTAGGATGTAAGAATTCAATATCTCCGCCAGGGAATATTCTATAAATTTTAAAATTTTCAATCCTAGGTTTAAAACCCCTTAATTGTGTCCCAAGAGCAAGACATTGTTCTTTTCTTGCAAAGTACATTAAATTATCTCCTTCGTGCATAATAGCGGCTCCACCAGTTGGCAACTCAAATGCTTGTTCCTTGGAGCTATTCCATGAAATCGCATATTTTTCTTCAGTTTCTGCAGAGTTCAATAAACCCCCAGTACTGCCTATATGCTTTGGAAATTGACCAACTAAAGTTTCAGTCATCCTAAATTTTGAAATTATTTCTTATAAGAAACTAGCATTCATGTTTTACAAATTTCTTAATTTTTTAAAAAGTTTCTACATTATTTAATAAATGTAAAAAAGAAATATGCATTTAAATATGATCTATATCTGCAATTGGGAAAAATACTGTCAAGCCAGTATCCCTTCTTTGTGTAACGTGACCTCCTAAACTCGCTAATAATTTTTGAGTTGCGACTTGACTTAATTGTAAACTTCCCGTTTGAGGATTCCAATTTAATACTGGACCAATATCAGAGCCATTTTCTGTATTAAAAATTTCGTGTTTACCCGTATCAAATTTTTTTACCTTTAATTGAAGTTTTAATTTTTGTCCCGCGGGCCGTAACTCTAAGATTAAACTACTACCTTCTCTTAAACCTCTAGTATTTTTATCAATTAGCCCTCTTAACATTAATTCTAGTTTTTCAGAATCACTCAAAATTTCGGGAAGTTGTTTAGGTATATCAATTTCTATCGAAATCCCGCGCCGTTTTAATTGTTTACTCCAAACAGGTGATAATTTATAAAAAATTTCCCCTAAATTTATTCTTGCCAACTGATTGGGGGGGGAAATATCGTTACTTACAAGTTCCGCAGCATTGAAAATAAGACCAAATCTATCTATTTGCTCATTACACTCATTGTCAATTTGAATTAAACGGTTTCTCATTGATTCGTCCATATTATATTTCCTGAGAGTAGAGCTTATTAAAGTCCTTATAGTTGCTAAAGGAGTTCTGACTTCATGAGAAATTGCTTGTAATAACTTTGCCTCCGTTAATTGATCATTCTTATCATCATTTTTAAGTGCATTCTGAACACTTAATTTAGGGATTAAATTTGCCAACTTAATTGATAAACTAGGCCAAAAACTCTTTTCAAATTCATTATTGATATTAAGATCTCCTAAATTTTTAATTGCATTACGAAAATTAATTGCCTCTTCATAATTTTCTTGATTCAATTTTGCATCAATCAATTCAATGGTAGTTTTTAGGCTGCTTTCATCACATCTCATAAGTAAAGTTCTCTTGTCTTTTTCTCCTGCAATTGTTAAAAGACATTGAAAATTAGTAGTAATAATTATTAAAAAAGGTTCATAACCATCTTTAGTATTTAAATTTAAGACTTTGTAATTCCTAACAAAATTACTATCTTCTTTAATTTTTATGGAATGATCTACTGGTAGGAAACCAGCATTATCCATCTGAAAATATGGAAAACCTTCTGGAGACCATAACCAACCTTGCATTTTTGCAAGACATTTTTTATCTGTGAGAGCAGGCAAAGGAGAAGCTACCCAAAATCCTCCTTCTTGAGTGGAATGGGAGAGGAACTCTTTTTGAATAACTTCTAAAGAGGCCCACCACATCCGTCTAGAAGTTTCGTCATCAACATATGAGGTATTTAATCCTTGCAGAAGTAAATCTTGAATTTTTTTTATAGTTATAAGAGATTTCATTAATTTTTTAATGATCTAGAGCGATTTAAAGTAGATAATGCCAGACCAATGCATATAAAGTTAATTAATAAAGAAGTCCTACCATAACTCATAAAAGGTAGCGGGATGCCAGTTACTGGACCTAATCCAATAGTCATGAATAAGTTAATAATGATCTGAAATAAAAATGTTGACGCTATTCCAATAATTATTAATGACTCAAAATGAGTTCTGGCATTTTCAGATACCTTTACAAGACGACCAATCAAAACAAAAAACAAAAAAAGAACCAGAATGCATCCTAAAAAACCTAATTCTTCCCCTAACGCACTAAAGATAAAATCTGTATGTTGTTCAGGTATAAATTGTAAATTTGTAAGTTTACCATTTAATAAACCATTACCAAGAAGGCCTCCAGAACCTATTGCTATTTTACTTTGCAATAAATGATATCCTCCTCCTAAGGGGTCCCTACTAGGATCTAGGAACAGAACTAATCTATCTTTTTGATAATCTTTTAAGCCAAATTCCCAAATAAAAGGTGTCAACTTTATAACTAATGAATGAAGAGCTAATGTAAACATCGAGAAGATGATTTTCTTCTGCGAGGACCTATAGGCTAAGTAACCCATAAAAGGAATCCAGAGAGCAAGCAAGTTTGGAGAAATTAAATAAAATAGAGAGGTAAAAATACAACAAAACAAAATGAGAAACCATTCTATCGGCATTTGGGACCAATAAAGCATTACAAAAGTCAATACTATTAAAACTAGAGAAGTCCCTAAATCAGGTTGAAAAAATATTAATAACCAGGGAATGACTACAATTAAAAAAGGTAATATTATATCTTTTATAGAAGAAATACACTTCCTTTCTAGAACTAAAGCAAGAGTTAATATAGTACTCAATTTCGCGACTTCAGAAGGTTGAAAAGAAAAAATCCCAAAGCTCAACCATCTTTGAGCACCATAAATTGAAATCCCAAAAAAATAGATGAAAATTAATGAAAGTAAAGAGCAAAAATAGAATGGAATCAAATATTTTTTAATTCTCTCTATTGGTATATATGAAATAAAAATAGCTAAAAAATAACCTAATAAGCCTGTGAAAAGATGATTTAAAAAATCTGATTGTAAAAATTCTCTTTGTACACTTTTTATTAAAATACTTGAAATAAAAACTAACGCTAAAGGGATAACTAGTAAAGGTGAAAAAATAATTTTTCGATTAATTTTTTGTTTTTTTTCAAAAAATCTCTTTTTGTTTTTTAAAGAAATTTCCTTAAACATTTATACTAATTAATAAATTGTTTTTTAATCAATTGAGCTAACTCTTTAAATCTAATTGAACTTTCTTTATCTGGTTCACTTATTGAAATTGGAACACCCTTATTACTATCATTGACAAGTTTTATTTCGATAGGAATTTGAGCAAGTAATGGTAGATTATTTTCCCCAGCTAAAATTTTCCCACCACCTTTACCAAAAATTTCATATTTTTTATTAGGCATATCTGGTGGAATAAAAACAGACATATTTTCTACAACACCCAATAGTGGAACACCAAGTTGCTTAAACATTGCTAACCCTCTTCTTGCATCTTGCAAAGATACCTTTTGAGGTGTCGTTACAACAATTGCACCAGAAATAGGAACAGATTGAGATAAAGATATTTGAGCATCTCCTGTACCTGGAGGTAAGTCAATAACTAAGAAGTCAAGATTATTCCATTCAACTTGATAAAGAAATTGCTTTATTATACTATTTAACATTGGTCCTCTCCAAATAACTGGTTGTCCCTCTTCTATCAAAAAACCCATTGAGACTAATGAGATGCCATATTTATTAATTGGAATTAATCTTTGATCATTACCGCTACCATCAGTTACTTTTGGATTTTCTTCGGTAACTCCCAGCATGGAAGGAGTATTAGGCCCATAAATATCAGCATCTAATAAACCAGTTTTTAAACCTAATTTAGCTAACGAGCATGCGATATTAACTGCAATTGTACTTTTACCGACACCCCCCTTACCACTACTTATAGCGATAATATGTTTTATGCCTTTAATGTTCTTCAACTCAGGTAAATTATTTTCGCTTGTAGAATTAGATTGAGATACGTTATTGTCAATTTCTATTTGTACATCATTAACATCCTCAAATTTAAGGAGTATATTTTTAACCTCTTTTACTATTCGCTCTCTCTGAGAATTTGCAAATGAGGGTAAGGATAGTGTGATTATTATTCTGGGTAAAATTACTCTAACGTTTTTAATCCAGGCCAGTTCAATAAGATTTTTCTTTGATCCAGAATCTAGAATCTTTGATAATGAATAATTAGCATCTTCGACTGTAGTCATCAAAATTTTTAAATGTTTTTATAGGTTAGTCGACTCTTTAAAAGATTAAGAACTATGTCGAACTATCGAATAATAAGAAATTACCACCCCCTTAAACGAAATTATAAAGGGAAACTACTAATTAACCAAAATTTTTATTCTTCAAATATCAAGTTAAATAAATGTCTAAAGAACCACCTAAGAATTCAAGAGAAAAAACGAAGAATCTCTTACTCAAGTTACAAGATAATATTTGCAAAGGCCTAGAAAATATTGATGGAAAAGCTAAATTTACTGAAGAATCTTGGCTCAGAGAAGAAGGTGGAGGGGGAAGGTCAAGAGTTTTAAAAAACGGCTCAATTTTTGAGCAAGCTGGAGTGAATTTCTCAGAAGTACATGGGAAAGAACTACCTCAATCGATAATCTCACAAAGACCAGAAGCTAAAGGCCATGAATGGTTTGCGACTGGCACTTCGATGGTCTTACACCCTAAAAATCCATTTATACCTACAGTACATCTTAATTATCGTTATTTTGAAGCAGGACCAGTTTGGTGGTTTGGTGGAGGTGCCGACCTAACGCCATATTATCCATATTTAACTGACGTAAGAAATTTTCATAAAGAACATTGTAATGCCTGTGAAAAAGTGAATAAAAATCTCCACAAGGTATTTAAGCCATGGTGTGATGAATATTTCTTTTTAAAACATAGAAATGAATCTAGAGGTATTGGAGGCATCTTTTATGATTATCAAGATGGTTCTGGCAGAATTTATAAAGGTGATAATAAAGAGAGTAAGGCTTATAAAGAATCTATTAATATTGGAGAATTAAACTTAAATTGGAATAATTTATTTTCATTAGCAGAAAATTGCGGTGGAGCATTCTTAGATTCGTATCAGCCAATAATTGAAAAAAGAGTTAACCAAAACTACACAAAAGAGCAAAGAGAATTTCAACTATATAGACGAGGAAGATACGTAGAATTCAATTTGGTTTGGGACAGAGGAACAATTTTTGGATTACAAACAAATGGTAGAACTGAATCTATATTAATGTCATTACCACCATTGGCTAGATGGGAATATGGGTATAAAGCCCAAAAAGGCTCTAGAGAAGACTATCTCACAAAAATTTTCACAAAACCTCAGGATTGGCAAAATGATAAAAATTTAGAAAAATTTTGTATGGAAAATAATATTTTTGATTAAATTGCTTGAAACCAATTTAGAAAATTTGACTAAATTGGTGTTTTAAACAAAGAACCATCACTTTTTAATTTGAGCCTATCTCTTAATTCATTTTCTAAAGATATTAATTCATCTCTATGAGCTCTTAATCTTATTAACGTCATTTCTTTATTATCTTCACTACTTATCAATCTCAATTCAAATTTCTCTTCCCTAGCTGATTTCTTAAAATAAATCATTCCTGATAAAGGACCTCCAATTAGACCTAAAAGAATAGGCCACCATCCCAAAGTTGGATAAATTTGAATAATTACTAACCCTAGAGCACAGGATCCAAACCCACCAAGCAAACCTAAAAAAATTGCTAAAAATTTGCTAGATATAACTTGGCCTTTAAATATTAAAATTCTTTGATCAAAATCTCCACCTGTCTGGTTCCAACCTCTTAAATCAAGCCATTCGTACATAACTTTTAAAACTTCTATAGGTTTTTGAGAGGAAGTTATTTCAACTATTGTCGTTCTATCCTTACTTGAAGCTCTTAGGAAAAAAAATAAACCTATTGCAAGAAGAATTGTAAGTAATAATGTTGAATTAAGAGAATAAGTCATTTATACACAACTAATAATATTAACTATTTTGTCTAATTCAGAATTTATCATAATATAAATTTAAATTTTTTATGATTAAAAATTTACTTTAAATCCTTAGAAAAAATTTAATCACAAAATTAGAAAATAATGTAAAGTAAAAATTGAAATAAATTATCGTTAATTCTTATGAATAATGATGAAAAAAATAAAAAAATAAATTTTTCCCATAATGATATAAATACTGATTTATATAATTTATACAAGGACTCATCTTATTTAGCTGTAGATACTGAGGCAATGGGATTGATACATGGAAGAGATAGACTTTGTTTAATACAAATATGTAATGAATTAAATTTGACTGCATGCATAAAAATAGAACTTAACAACTCAGATTCACCCAATATAAAAAAATTATTTGAAGATAAAAACATAATGAAAATATTTCATTATGCCAGATTTGATGTCGCAGCTCTAAGATGTAATCTTGAAATAAATACAAGAAATATTTTCTGTACAAAAATAGCTAGTAAATTAGCAAGGACCTACACAAATAAACATGGCTTAAAAGATTTAATCAATGAATTACTAGAAGTAGAATTAGATAAAAGTTCGCAAAGTAGTGATTGGGGAAGCTCGGAAGATTTATCTGATAAGCAAATTGATTATGCTGCGAACGACGTTAGATATTTAATTGAGGCAATGCACAAATTAAAGGTTATTCTTGATAGAGAAGGAAGATATGAGTTGGCTCAAAAATGTTTTAAGACTATTCCAGTTCATTCTGAATTAGATATATTAAAATTCTCGAATATATTTGAACATTAATTAATCTTCAGTTATAAAATTATCTTCATTTTCTAGAGTCGACATAAGTTTATCTAGTATTTTAGATGAACTTAGTTTGTTTCCATTATCATTTTCACATGTTTTCAAAAGATCTTGTGCAACTTGTCTTTTTTCTTCAATAGTTTTAGAACCTTTTTTTGCAATTTGAATTTCTACTTTTTTTTTGGCTGAGGACAAACTTACACTGAGTAACTTAGCTATCTCAGAGCATGTTGCTATATATTGACGATCATTAATAGGATACATAAAAATTTATAAAACCTTTTAAATATTACTTGATCAAGTTAACAAATTTAAATTTATATGATCCACAATTTTTTTACTAGCCCCCCTTTTACCCATTCTTTTCATTCCGATTTTTACTTGTTTTACTCTGTAATCTTTTTTATTTAGTAAAACCTCTAAATTATCAATAAGAGTTTTTTTATTATCACAAACTAATACACTTCCTCCTAATAATCTAGATTGTCTTTTTGCAAATGATTTTGTGAATTGAGGACCAGCGCCGGGAATAGAAATAGAGGGTATACCAAGGCCAGTTATTTGTTCTGTAGCAGTGCCTGCATTTGACAATCCAACACAGGCCATATTAGCCCACTGATTAAAAGTACTTTTGCCTAACAAAATATATTTATCTTTATTTTTCCAAACTGAATCTTCACCAACCAAAAAATTCACATTTTTTTCTTCCAAATAACCATTATTAGATAGATGACGCTTAATCGTAAAAACATTTGCATTAATACTTAGAGGCAAAAGAATAATCAAATCATTTGATATTTTTAAATCTTCTAAACATTTTAAAAAAATATCAAGATTATTTAGAGCTTCAGGGAATCGACTTCCTATTATTAAAATTAACCTATTAAACATAATAATATTAGAAATATTTTCATTTTTTGTATCTACAAAATCCATCATTGGGTTACCAAAATATTTAGCACTAATCTTTTTTTTATTTAAATTATTTGCTGTAATTTCATCTCTCATTATTAAACTTTTACATCTAGGAGACCTCATTAGAAAAATTTCCCAAGGGTCCCATTCAGAGCCTTTTAATTTATGATAAAAATCACTCAATGCCCATCCAGGTCCGTTACTCCATGTATGATCACTTTTAGGCATACCGACAAAACTAAATTCGCATTTTGAAATCCACGCAAAAAATAAAGGCAACAAATCACCCACGGCAATAATTTTATAATTATCTTTTGACTTGCCTCTTACAAGTAAAAAGTTTTTAAAAGCATCTACTAAAAACCCTGCAAAAAAATCAAGAAGAAATCCTTTTATGCTTTGATTACTAAAACCTCCGCTTGGTAATTCCTTGAGATAACCAATTTTGCTAAAATTCTTGGATTTTATGCAGTCAAAAATCTTACCATTGCCAACCAATGGCATAACTTCAACTTTTTTAATTTTTATTTTTTTTAAGAATCTTTTTATTATTTCTAATGCGATAACATCTTCCCCATGTCCATTACATATAATTAATACAGAATGAGACGCGCTACTGGTAAGATCATTATGTGATTGAATCATTTCTCTATCGGCGGCATGGCCAAGTGGTAAGGCAGAGGATTGCAAATCCTTTATCCCCAGTTCGAATCTGGGTGCCGCCTTTTTCAAATCAGTTATAGTATCCGCTATAAAGCTTTCAAAGAACTGAAGTTTTTCGTAGCGATTTTCGTATTTCAATTCCTTCAGGCTGAATTGTATGGAAGATAAGTTACTTGATAAATTATCGGGTTTTATGAACCTATTTTTATTATCCCATTAATAGCCCATTGAGAAAGCTTTCAAGTCATAAAGAGATATCACCTTTAGATTCTAGGATAATAAAAGTATTGTATTTTTTTATTCTTTCAGAAGATAATTAAAAAATTAAATATGCTAAAAAAGAGAATCTAGTAATCGTTTTTTTACATTAATCTTTCTAATAGTCATTATCAGCAACACATATACCTAAACAACGTATACCATTCGAAGCAGTCCTTTTACAGTGATTACACAAAATCTTTTCTTTATCTAGAGAAACTCGAGATTCTTTTTTGGTTTTATCACTTATCGATTTATGGTTAAGCTCATAAGCTTCCATTATCTTATTTTTGGTTTTAATCGATATTAACAACAAAAGAAGGATTAGCGTTAGAAGAGGGTATATCCATAATTTTTACAGATTCTTTGGGTTCTTCATCAACAACTTCGCTTTCCTTAGGGTTCTCATCTACAGCGCAAGCCTCAAGTGCTTCTCTAAGAAGCGAATCAAAAGTTGCCCCAGGCAATCTATGTCTTGCAACCTCAAGAAAAGTTCTTGGTAATGATTCAGAAGCAGCATCTCTTAACGCAGGATTATTTTTTCTATGTTCTTGTTCTTCTTCTATTGATTTGATAAATCTCAGTGTTACATCTCTTTTAGTAGAGGCTTTTATCAAAGTATCATTTTCAGAATTTGTAGAACCTGAGTCATTCTCAATATCACTTAGCCTTTTCTCAAGACTATTTAAAACCTCATTAGCTTCTTTACTTATATGAGCTAATTGTCCGTCAGATAGATTTGGTAAATCAGCAACAAAAACCTTTCCATGATCCCTTAAAGTTAAAAAAGTTGGACGGGGGCCTTGATTTTGACGCCCGTTAAAATCTGAATTATTACCTATTGGTCTTTTAGGAGGTGTAGGTCCAGCTGAGCTACGTCTACGTGTTATTCTTTGATTATTTTCAAAGGGCATTGAATTAAAGTTAAATCTACTTACTAAAATCTCCGATATAACTCGGCGGTGGTTTTATTATATTACACCTAACTTTTTCATTTGTGTAGATAAATCTGATTTGTAATTTCTCAAAAAATTTTATTCAGACGATTTAAATTATTATTTCAGGCAAAAAATTATTCTCTTTTGAATTATCTTTCTTGAGAACCTTTCCTAGGACCCAACTTGATACATCAAACGCATTACAAATATTTAAGATCTTATCCTTATATTTCTTATCAATTATTAAACAAAATCCAACCCCAAGATTAAAAGTGTTCCAGAAATCTTTTTCAGGAATCTGACCTACATCCTTTAAAAATTCAAATAAAACAGGAATCTTCCATGATTTCTTATCTATGTAAGGAATAAAATCAGAGGACATACACCTTGGTAAATTTTCAGGAATTCCTCCTCCAGTGATATGCGACATTCCCTTTATTTGAATATTCTGAGATAAAATTTGATTTACAATTTTAAAATAAATTTTTGTAGGTTTTAATAATTCATCATAAAAATCTAAGTTATATTTTTTTTCAAATTGCTTATCAATTTGATTATTATTTTCAATTATTTTTCTAACTAAACTAAATCCATTACTATGAATTCCGTTACTTTGTAATGCAATTATCAAATCATTTTCACATATTTTTTTGCCATTAATTAATTTTTCTTCGTCAACTATTCCAACACAAAATCCTGCTAAATCATACTTATTCTTTGAGTAAAATCCTGGCATCTCGGCAGTTTCTCCTCCAAGTATAGAGCAGTTATTTTCTCGACAACTATGTGCAATACCTTTAATAACTTCTAATAATTGATTTTTTTCAAGCTTCCCTGTAGCAATATAATCAAGAAAAAAAAGCGGCTTTGCCCCAGTTGTAATAATGTCGTTCATACACATTGCTACTAAATCAATCCCAACTTCAAAGTGAAAGTTTTTGATTTGAGCTAATTCTAATTTCGTGCCAACACCATCAGTTCCTGATACTAAGACGGGTTTTTTTAAACCCTCAAGAGGGATTTTAAATAAACCGCCAAATCCTCCAATCCCCTCCAAAACATTAGATGAATATGTTGATTCGACAGATTGCTTTATTTCTGAGACAAATTCTCTTCCAGCTTTTATGTCAACGCCTGATGTTTTGTAATCCATAAAATAAAAATGATAGAATCCCTTTATATAGATATTCCTCCGTAGATTACTTTTGTCCAGTAATTATTTATTAAATAGATTTATTTTTTAAAACAAAGTGAACAAAATAATAATAAGAAAAACAGAAGAGCTTAAAGAATGGAGACGAAATCTCCAAAGTGATATTAACTTTATCCCAACTATGGGTAATCTTCATGATGGTCATCAAAAATTAATATCAACTGCACAAAGTTTAAATTGCAATACAAACTTATTAAGTATTTTTGTTAATCCACTTCAATTTGATAGCAAAGAAGACCTTAAAAGCTACCCCAAAACTATTGATAAAGATATTGAAATTGCTTTTTCTAATGGGGCAGATGCAATTTTTATTCCAAATGTAACTGATATGTATCCCAAAAAGAATAAAAGCATAAGTTATTTGAAAGCCTCTAAAGAATTATCTTCAGCTTTATGTGGGCTTACAAGAGTTGGACATTTTGATGGGGTTTGCACTGTTGTTTATAGATTACTGAAACTCGTACAACCCAAAAATCTTTTTTTAGGAGAAAAAGACTGGCAACAACTATTAATCATAAAAAACCTTATAGAAGAAAAAAAATTCAACATCAAAATTATCCCTGTTCCTACTGAAAGAGATTCTGACGGGGTCCCATTTAGTTCGCGTAATAAGCATTTATCTAAAAATGAAAGGAAAACTCTTAAATTATTCTCAAATGAACTAGAAAATGCAAAAATAATTTTTAAAAAGGATAAAAAGATTGACTTAAAACAACTAACAAAAAAACTTAAATCAAAAAATATTTCAATTGAATATTTAGAACATCTACATCCCTACAGCTTGAAAAAAGTTCAATCAAACGATAATATTTCAATTTTAGCAGGTGCGATAAAATGTGGAAAAACAAGATTAATTGATCACGTTTTTCTTATGAAAAGAAAGCCAATTATTGCAATTGATGGGCCAGCTGGTTCAGGGAAAAGTACCATAACAAAGTTAATTGCCAAGGAGTTAAATCTTTTATATCTAGATACTGGAGCAATGTATAGAGCAATAAGTTGGCTCTTTAAAAAAGAAAAGATTGATTATGCTAAAGAGTCAGAATTAAAAAAAATTCTTAATAATATTTCTATTATTTTTAAGTCAAATTCTATTTCTCAGCAAGATGTATTTATAAATAATTTTTGTGTAACTGAAGAAATTCGTTCACAAGAAATAAGTGCTATTGTTTCTAAAATTTCATCAATAAAAAAAGTGAGAGAATTTTTGGTTTATGAACAAAGAAAAATTGGCCAATCTGGAGGCTTGGTGGCTGAAGGGAGAGACATAGGAACAACAGTTTTTCCAAATGCAGAACTTAAAATATTCCTAACAGCTAGTATTGACGAAAGAGCTAAAAGAAGAAAGTCAGAGTTAGATTTAAGAGGGACTGAAGAAATAGACTTCAATCAATTAAAAGAACTTATAAGAAAAAGAGATTTTGAGGATTCAACAAGAAAAATTTCTCCTCTCAAAAAAGCAAACGATGCAATTGAACTTCTTACTGACGGATATTCAATTAATGAAGTAGTAGAAAAAATTGTTAACATCTACAATTTAAAGATTCCTAAAGAGATTCAACTCGAATAAATTAATAAATAGTATCTAGAAAACCACTGACAGAGTCTTCTAAAATATCAAGGACATTATCAAATCCCTCATCTCCTCCAAAGTAAGGATCAGGGACTTCTATTTCTTGAAAAATTGATCTGAAATTTTGTATCTTTTTTATTGATGCAAAATCAGATAATGATTTTCGAGATTTCATATCAATAATATTTTCATAATTTGAATCATCCATAGCAACTATATAGTTAAATTTTTCAAAATCATTAGAATTTATTTGTCTAGCTCTACTAAAGATTTCTACACCCCTTTTTCGTGACGCTATTCTCATTCTTTTATCAGCCTTCTTCCCTATATGCCAACTACCAGTCCCTGCAGAATCAACAATAAAATTATCATTTAATCCTTTTTTATTAATTAAATCTAGGAATATAGCTTCGGCAGCAGGAGATCTACAAATATTACCTAAACATACAAAAAGAACTGATTGTTTTTTCATCTAATCTAAAATATCCAAAATTATAAAACTTTATTAGTAGAAAATAATACTTTATTAATTAAGGATTCTGTAAAATCTTTACCAAATAAACTTGATAACATTGGCCTTGCTGGGTCATTATCCCTTCTATAGTTCAAATAATCATTTTGACCATTAATTAACTCTTGTTGTAAGCCTTGGCCAACTTCCTCACTTTCAAAAAGAGTTTTTAGATACAAATTCAAATATTCTTTGAATGAATCATAAAGCTGATTTTCTATCAAATTATCACTATCTTGTTGCCTTGGTAATCTAGACCAAATCAATCCTGGGGAAAAAAATTTTTCTACTTCTTCAGACATTTTTTCAGCTACAGGTAGAGATGAATGACATAAGTTTTTAAGTTTTATTATTTGTTCTAATAATTCAGAATTAAACTGATTTTCGACTTTTAAAGATGGCTGAAAATCTAAAACTAATAAATGACTATTAGGTAAAGAAACAAAATCTATGCCTAGGAATGGAATGTTATAGGAAGTTTTTGGGATAATTAAAAAATTCAAAACAGAATAATTTGGACTATTTATACATACAGCTCTTGCGAAGTTAATCCTTTTTTTATGAGTTGCTCCCCATGTGAAAAGATTAATATTCTTTTTTGATTTTTTTGAACCATAGCTTGACTCTTTGTAAGAAAAATCAGAAGCTATTTTGTGTTCGACGCAATGATATTTGTCTAACTGAGAAATTAAGAATTTTATAAATTTAGCCCATCGCCATTCTTGGCTATAAAAAATGGTATTTTGAATTAGCATTTATAATAGAGGATTATGATTCAAGGTAAAAAGAAAATTATTAATAAAATTTTCAGTCCAAGTTTCACCAAAAAATGTTTTAAATAACTTGTCAGCAGGATCTTTTTCAGCACTATATTTATCGTAATCTATTTGATTATTTTTTATTTGTTCCAAATCCAAAAATTGATTATTTTGATGTCGTTTATTAATTGTTAAATAATTACTAACAAAGGAAGAAAAAATATTATTTAAATCTCTATCAAGATTTAATTTATTCCCTCTACAAATCATTACCCAAGGCGAAAAATATTTTTTTGAATCATATATATTTTTCATTTTATGATTATCAAATATAGGATACTGATTTTTTATGAAATCTAAACTTGAGCAATATTTCTGAAGATATTCTTTTTCCTGAATTAATGGTTGATAATCAAAAATAGCTAGTAATTTTTGAGAAGTTCCAAACCATAAAATATCAGCGCCTAATATAGGAAACTCACTTTTGAAATTTGGATAAGCAACAGTGTTAAAAACCTGGAGCTTATCTCCTCCATCTAATTTAGTAATTCTCCACTTTCTATATTGATGGGATTCAAAAATCCAATTTTTAATAATATATTTCGAGTCTTTATTATGATGTTCTTTGAATTCTTTTGATATTTCTAATTCTTTACCATCTAAATCTTCAATATTGTTCTTTACAAAATTTTTTAATGATTCAAACATAGATATTAAGTTTCTGTACTCCCCTTCCTAACTTTCTTTGTAAGATAGTTGAAGACAATTTTTCCTAATACTGCTATTAAGTTACCTTCAAGCTCCTTAAACATATTCATATTATAAGTAAAAGCTTGGTTAGCTTCATCAATAATTTGATCAGCAATGTTTTGATTTATCGGGAGCTGATTAAGAGTCTTAGAATATTCTTCTTTGAATTTTTTTTCATCATCAATATTTTTAAATTCATAAAAGTTTAACCCGTTATTTCCATCTAAATTTAAAGCTTTTTTTGCTATTTTTTTTAAAATTTGGCCGCCAGATAAATCTCCTATATAGCGGGTATAGTGATGGCCAACTAGTAATTCAGGAGATTTTTTTGCTACCAAGTGAATTCTGTTGACATATTCTTTCGCTGATTTAGAAATATTAATTTCATTCTGCCAATTATCTCCAAAATAAAATTTGAGATCATTTTCAAGTGTTTCTTTTCTAAAAAGTGATTTAAAGCCGATATGTTTTATTACCGGATGTTCCTCTTGAACCAATCTTTCAATTTCTTCTTCCATAGCTTCATAAACAAAATATAAATCACTTATCAGTTTTCTGTAGGATTTTTTTTCAACAACGCCTTTCAAAAAACAAGCAACAAAGCCAGTATTTTCAGCCATAGTATGGGATTTCTTTGTCCCTTCTCTCAATTGTCCTGCAAGAGCAACTGCCATTTATTTATTTTCAGAATTGTACATATATTTAATCTACAAGGAAAATATATAAAACAGCTAATTTTTGTTACTAGTGGATGTTGTAGAGAATAAATTGTAAAGTTCTTTACAAACTAAAAAAAGATTATCCTTTTGTTCCTGCTGAGGTAAATGGGTCCCCGTCATCTCCCACTCCCCAATAGTAGCTACTCTCCATCTTTCAGCAGGAATTATCATTCCGCGCATTATTATTCCTAACAACTTAGGTACTCCATTTTCACAATTATTTTCAATTCTCAACTGAAGTAAAACTGCTCTACATTCTATACTTGGACTCCAACCTGGAAAATGGAAAGAAAAATCAAGGGTATCAAACCAATCTCTATCATTTGCTTTATCCCAAGGACTAAAATTGACACTCGCATCCGGGAAATATTTACGAAATAATGCAGCGGTAGTAGCTACCTTATTAGCTATTTCAAGATTGCTAACATTTGAACTTGCATTCATAAGCGGTAATAAACCTTTGATTGAAGTTGACATAATTTCTTCAACCTTGCTTATTAAATTCTTTTTCTTTTAACAAAGATGTTGAAATGCTGATTAACAAACTATTATCTATTCACATTTGAATAATTAATTTCTAGTTTTTAAAGAATATCCTTAATTTCAATTTAAGATACAAAAATACTTAATTAATTGACTTTTTTACTATCTAATCAAGTGCTATGCCTAAATTTGAAAAATTAAATTTACCCACAGAAGGAGAGTTAATTACTTTTAATCAAGGTAAGCCTAATGTTCCTAATAATCCTATTGTCCCTTATATCAGAGGTGACGGTACTGGGGTAGATATTTGGCCAGCTACTCAACTTGTTCTTGATGAAGCAATAAAAAAAAGTTATGGAGATGAAAGAAAAATAAATTGGTTCAAAGTCTATGCTGGCGACGAAGCTTGTGAAATATACGGAACTTACAACTATTTACCACAGGATACTATTGAAGCAATAAGACACTTTGGAGTTGCAATTAAAGGCCCATTAACAACTCCTATCGGAGGGGGAATTAGATCTTTAAACGTCGCTTTAAGACAAATTTTTGACTTATATAGCTGTGTTAGACCCTGTAAATACTATTCAGGGACTCCTAGTCCTCACAAAAATCCACAAAATTTAGACGTAATTGTTTATAGAGAAAATACAGAAGATATTTATATGGGTATTGAATGGGAAGCCGATGATCATACATGCATTGATTTAATTAATCATCTAAATAATGTTGTCATTCCAAATAGTAAAAATTTAAAAAATAGATCAATACCAGACGGTTCAGGTATTGGGATAAAACCCGTAAGTAAGTTAGGAAGTCAAAGGCATATAAGAAAGGCCATAGAACATGCAAAAAGATTATCAGGGAATAAAAAGCATGTAACTCTTGTTCATAAAGGCAATATCATGAAATATACAGAAGGTGCCTTTAGAGATTGGGGATATGAATTAGCAGTAAATGAATTCAGAGCAGACTGCATTACGGAAAGAGAAAGCTGGATTTTAGACAATATTCACAAAAATCCAGAAATTACAATCGAAAATAACGCCAGAAAGATTGAGCCAGGATATGACAAGCTAACAAGTAATAAAAAAGCATTTATTTGCGAAGAAATAAAAGAAGTAATAACCTCAATATCAAATTCCCATGGAGATAACAAATGGAAAAAACTCATTATGGTTGATGATCGAATTGCAGATAGTATTTTCCAACAAATTCAAACAAGGCCTCAAGAATATTCTATTCTTGCGACCTTGAACTTAAACGGAGATTATGTTTCTGATGCTGCTGCTGCAATTGTGGGAGGTCTGGGTATGGCTCCAGGAGCTAATATTGGAGACAATTCTGCAATTTTTGAAGCAACCCATGGAACAGCTCCAAAACACGCAGGATTAAACAAAATAAATCCTGGTTCGGTAATTCTTAGTGGAGTAATGATGCTTGAATATTTTGGTTGGAATGAAGCAGCGAATATGGTGACTTCTGGAATTAGTAAAGCTATTGAAGAAAAAAAAGTCACCTATGATCTAGCACGCTTAATGGAACCAACTGTAGCGCCACTATCCTGTAGTGGTTTTGCTGAAGCAATTATCTCAAATTTTTAATTGGAAGAATTGTTTTTATTTTCTAAAATTCTCCATACTTTTACCAATGAATCTTGGTTACCAATATTTCCAGGAAATGTCACGATTGGAAGATTCTCATCATTTTCAAGTTTGAAAGTAACTAGCGAAACCCCAGTAATTATTTGTCCTTGCAAATAAACATAATTTGCTTTAAACCCATTACTGAGAATTACATTTGACGTGATTCCTCCTTTAGATACTAAATACCCTATTTCATTTTTCAAATCTGAAACTAATTCAGAAATAAAATGAGCAAGAGAATTATAAAAATTTACTTGCTCATCGTTCTTAGCTAGAGAAACTTCTTTTCTTGAGGTAAATAAAACGGGAGTATTTTCTTGCTTTAATATGGATCTGATTTGCGCTAATAGTTTGTTTTTAAAGAAAACCAATTGATCATGATTACTTTTTAATTTAGAAATTCTGAGAAATTCAAAAACGTCCAATTCTATTGGTATACAATCACTTATTTCTAAGAATTCCTTTAGTTGCATTGTTGTAAGTTCTACATAAGATCCAATTACTAAAAATCCTGGGAGAAATTTTTTTTCACGATTTTTTCTTCTAATAATGGAGTAAAAAAATGGTTCTTTAGGATTATCTTTTACAGCAGAAATTGAACTTATAAAACTTGCAGCGGTCCTAAAGAGAAATTTCTTTTGTTTACTTAGTTTTTTTATTGATAATGAAAACTTTTCAAGTTGTGAATAATTCTCAATATCAACAATTACATGAGAATTTTCTTTTAAATTTCTGATCTTATTAAAAACAATATTTTTTTCTTTAATTTCAAGAACTTTTAATTCGGATATTTTTAAATTTTGAATATCATTAAATTTAAGTTGAGATTTACTTTTCTGAAATAATAATTGTTTGACATTACTTGTTTTGTATCCAAAAATTTTATCTTTGGCAAAAAGCGTTTGACTTACAGGAACATTATCAACAAAATGGTCTCCATCAATTGTCATTCTTTTACCTTCAATAAATGCTGGAATATGGAAGGTAGCATCAAAAGGTCCTAGACAGTCGTTCATAATTTTAGGCTCTAAAAAATTATGACCACGAAGGGTGGAATCACCTCTACTTACAAAAATAAATTCCTCTTTGTATGATTCCTTTGAGATAACTTTTTTAAGGGCATTACAAATTTCTACTAATCTTAATTTTGCGTCATTTTCTGATAAAGACCTAGTATTAGCCAAAATGAAAAATAAATTAGATTTGCTTTGAAATCCTTTGATTAAAGTAGAATAATCCCATTTCAGAAGCAATAAACAATTATTTACTGTTTGAGAACCTGTTGGATCATCATCGATCACTATAACTTTCATAATTATCAGTAGTTACTTCAAAGTATTTATTAGTATTGAGGCATCTAATATTTGGGAGGAATTTGGAGGAATCGAAATTTTCCTTAATCCATTAACTAAAGAATTGCGTGGACTAGTCCATGGCTCAAGACATACCATTTTCCTGGGTGGATCACTCCAAATCACACCCAAATCAAAAGGCGAAGGATGCATTAGAGTAACTTGTCTTTTAAAAAAATCATCTTGGAAAGAACTTCTTCCTGAGGTATACATAAGTAAATCAATTCCATTATTAATATTTTTTAACTCGTCAAAAGTATTTCTCAAGGAATTATTTTTTTGATCCTGACAATTTAGCGGGTTATCTATAAAGTTTAAGTTTTTAAAATCTGAAATATTAAAATAAGGATGCAATCCAAAATTTATTGGCATCTCAATATTAGTTTTGTTCTGAATGTTAATAATAAATTTTAAGCAATTAATTTTTAAAGAAACCTCAATTTTGAGCTCAAAATTAAATGGATAAAAAGTTTTTGTTTTTTCAGTATCTTGTAAAATCAAACAAAGAGAATTTTTTTGCTCATTTAGGCAATGTTGCCATTGTAAATCCCTTGCAAAACCATGTTGCATAAATGGCATATATTTTTTTCCAAATAATGAATTGGGGATATCAAGATTTCCACAAATTGGGAACAGAATTGGGATTCCTCCTCTGATACTTTTTGTTTTATCAATAAATCTTTTTTCATCAAAATATAATATTTCTCTCCCTTCTGAAACCCAGTTAGTTATGAGCCCACCCCTGTTAGGACAAAATTTAATATAATTTTTTTCGTCTAATTGAAAAACATAAATACCTTTTTTATTATCAACGGAATTAACTTTCACAAAAATCTCTCTACAAAGAATCAATCCAGTCAAGTATATGTTGATTAACTAATTCGGGGACTTCATCATGAGGACAATGACCAGCATCAAGAATCACTTCTTTAGTATTTTCAGGAGCATATTTTTTATAAAGAAGTCTTTTGCTTGCTGTGTTCATCCAAGGATCTTTACCTCCCCATAAGAGTAAAAGTGGAGATTTCAACTTTTTGAATAATTTATCAAATGGTTCTCCTTGGACACCTGCAGGATTGAAAACACTTTTAAAAACGTTAAAGGCACCTGGATCCAGTGAAGGTTTTCTAATTGAATCAATAAGATAATCATCAACATTAGTTTGGTTTTTATAAACATTGTTTAATGCTTTTTTTATATTGACTCTTCGTCTCATGCTTTCAAATATAGTTCTTTGAAGAAAAATATTGCCTCGCAAAAATGTTTCAAAGAAAGTTTTGAAAGATTTTTGTAAAAGGCTGTTATTTGATACTTTTTCTTCACTAAACATTCCAGCAGCATTAAGTAACACTACTCCAGCAGATAATTCTTTTAGTTCTGCACTTGCTGCTAGAGATGCATAGCCACCTAAAGAATTACCAACAATAAATGTTGGTTTTTTAATTACTTCTTTCACATATGTTGCAACTTGATCTTTCCAAAGATGACTTGAGTACTGGACATCTGTTGGCTTGGGACTTTTTCCAAACCCCAAAAGATCTATTGCATGAACTTCATATTTATCACTCAAAACAGGGATATTAAAACGCCAATGATCTGTGGAAGCTCCAAAACCATGTATCAACAAAATTGCACATGATTTTGAACCTTCTTCTTTAGGTTTTGCAGTAATAGTGTGTATTGGATAATTCAAAAAATTCCATGCGTAATTTACCTCATCACTTATAAGCACTGGTTTTTCCATTTAATAAACAATTATATTTATTGATTCTAATAAAATTATTCGTTAAAGAAGACCTACTGGATCAGCCGCAACATCATCTGAAATTTTATTATCACCACCTGGGGGCTTATCTTTCAAAACAATTCTTAAAAGAACAGGAGCTAGGAATGTCGTTCCAATAACCATTAATAAAATTGCCGCCTCAAGGGATGGTGTTAAAAGCTTAGCGCTTGTTCCTAATCCAAGAAAAATTAATCCCACTTCTCCTCTAGGCATCATTCCTAAACCTACAACTAATCTGTTTGTAGGCTTATCACTTGAGAAAACCCATCCAGCGGCAATTTTTCCTATTATTGCAACGACCAGTAAAAATCCTGCTACTACAAGAGCAGACCTACTTGCTGGGTCCAGTGGATTAATAACTGATAAATCCATACCAGCACCTACCAGTACGAAAAAGATGGTAGCGAATAATGAGACTAATGGCAAAACTGATTGCTGGATAGCATGATTATTTTTAGAACTACTAAGAATTAAACCAGCGGCAAAAGCTCCTAAAGCCGCTTCAAGACCTATCGCTGTAGCTACAAAACAACATAAGACAAGTATTACAAAAGAAGCTACAACTACCGCTCCAGGTGCTTTCAACCTATCAAGAAGCCAATCAAATCCAGGAGCTGCAGTACGACTTAATGCAATCGCTGCAATTACAAATACAACAGCTGCTGCAACTAATTTAACTATTGGAGCTATCTCTAAAGAGCCTCCAGCAGCAAGAGCTACAACTACCGCAAGAATAACAATGCCTAAAATATCATCTAAAACTGCTGCCCCAATAACGATTTGACCTTCCCTAGTTTTCAAATATCCTAGTTCACCAAAAACACTTGCTGTAATACCTATACTTGTAGCGGTCATTGATGCTCCTGCAAATACTGCTGGAATAAGATCTACCTGAAAAATAAACATTAATCCAAAAGTACCAAAAGCAAAAGGCAAAATTACGCCTGCCATAGCAACTGTAAAAGCTTGCGCACCAACTGCAACTAATTCTTCTAATTCACTTTCTAATCCTGTTAAGAAAAGAAGCGCATATAATCCAAGTGTCGCAACAGCTTGAAGAGAAGGAAAACTTTCAAAATAGACGTCAGGAACAACTTCTGGCGGTATTGATGCCAAAGAACTTATTACGTTTACTAACCCTTGATTTAATTCTGTATGAGCAGAGGGTGGTATTAATAAATGGAAACCAGATGCTCCAATAACAACCCCTGCTAAAAGCTCTCCAACAATAGTAGGTAAACTTAGTCTTACTAATACTTCCGCTAATGCTCTGGCAGCTAAAAATATCAATAGAAATCTAATTACTCCGATGAGCGTCTCAGCAACTTCCAAATCATGTGCACTTAATTCAGCAAGTAAAGGATACATTTTAAATGCGAGAAAAATTAAACTATCTAATTGGAAGATAGTTTATGGAGGGCCCACTTTACAAAGTATGTAAAAAAAAGCAAAAATACTCAACAAGTGTGGATCTGAAGGTACAACAAAGAATTTATATAAAAACTGGCTAATGTCATATATATGTCAAATCTAATGAACTCCAACGAACCCTTTGACCTGCGCTTGCCTACTCCAGGCTGCTATCTAGATCCTGAGAAAGCTGGCATGGATTCTGATGCGCTCTTCAAAGGAATGACAGAGCACTTATTCTTTACTCTTGGCAAATTAGCAACTTCCGCTAGTCATCATGACTTGTATATGGCACTGAGTTACGCGGTTAAGGATAGATTAATGACAAGATATTTAGCTAGTCAAGAAGTAATAAGAAAAAAGCCCCAAAAAACAGTTGCTTACTTATCAGCAGAATTTTTAATCGGTCCACAATTAAGCAATAATTTATTAAATCTTGGCATAACACAAGAAGCAGAAGATGCCTTAAAAAGGTTTGGGATAGAATCACTTTCAACAATTCTTGAAGTCGAAGAAGAGCCAGGCCTAGGTAATGGTGGTCTTGGAAGACTTGCAGCTTGTTATATGGAGTCTTTAGCTTCGTTACAAGTTCCTGCAGTTGGATATGGTATTAGATATGAATTCGGAATATTTAACCAATTAATACGAGATGGTTGGCAAGTTGAGGTTACGGATAAATGGCTTAAAGGTGGTTGGCCATGGGAACTGCCTCAACCTGATGAATCATGTTTTGTTGGTTTTGGCGGGCGAACTGAAAGTTATAGAGACGATAAAGGTAAATATCGATCAAGATGGGTGCCCTCAGAACATGCAATTGGTGTTCCTCATGATGTTCCAGTATTAGGCTACAGAGTAAATACATGTGACAGATTAAGATTATGGAGAGCTGATGCAACAGAGAGTTTTGATTTTTATGCTTTCAATATTGGTGATTATTATGGTGCGGTAGAAGAAAAAGTCGCTTCTGAAACTCTATCTAAAGTTCTTTATCCAAATGATGGAACTGATGAAGGGAGAAGATTAAGGCTCAAACAACAACACTTCTTTGTCAGTTGTTCTCTCCAAGATATGTTGAGAAGTCTTGAAAAAAGATCTATCTCAGTAACAGAATTTGCCAAACATTGGACTGTTCAATTAAATGATACTCATCCAGCAATCGCGGTTGCAGAATTAATGCGTCTATTAATTGATCAGTATCAACTAGGTTGGGATAATGCCTGGAATATAACTACTTCATCAGTAGCATATACAAACCATACTTTGCTTCCTGAAGCTTTGGAGAAATGGGATTTAAGCCTATTTAGTGATTTACTTCCTCGTCATTTAGAAATTATTTACGAAATAAATTGGAGGTTTTTACAACAATTAAGACTTCGTTACCCAGGTGATGACAAGATTTTAAAAAAACTTTCTATTATTGATGAAGAAGGTTCCAAGTCAGTGAGAATGGCTCATCTAGCTACTATCGGAGCTCATCATATTAACGGTGTTGCTGCACTTCACTCTGACCTAATTAAAAGGCAACTTCTCCCAGAATTTGCAGAACTATGGCCTGAAAAATTTACCAATGTAACTAATGGAGTAACTCCTAGAAGATGGGTTGCTTTAGCAAATCCCTCCTTATCTAATTTATTAGAAAAAGAAGTTGGTCCAGATTGGATTACAAATATGGAACTACTTAAACAATTAGAAAAGAAAAAAGATGATGCAAATTTCCTTCAACAATTTGAGGAAACAAAATTGCTGGGGAAACGAAAGCTAGCAAGCTTTATCCATACAAAAACAGGCATACTGGTTGATCCATCAAGTATGTTTGACGTCCAAGTTAAAAGGATCCATCAATATAAAAGACAACATTTAAATGCTCTGCAAATTATTGCTCAGTATTTAAGGATCAAAAATGGTACTAGCAAATATAAAGCTCCGAGGACAGTTATTTTTGGAGGGAAGGCCGCTCCAGGTTACTTTATGGCTAAATTAATTATCAGATTTATTAATGGAATCGCAGATGTAGTTAATTCGGATCCTGATATGGAAGGACTTTTAAGAGTCGTTTTCTTACCTGACTATAATGTCAAACTTGGAGAAATAGTTTATCCAGCAACAGATCTTTCTGAGCAAATTTCAACTGCTGGTAAAGAAGCTTCAGGTACAGGAAACATGAAATTTGCAATGAATGGAGCTTTAACAATTGGAACTCTTGACGGAGCAAATGTAGAGTTGAGAGATCTTGTTAAAAAGGAAAATTTCTTCCTTTTCGGAAAAACTGAAAGTGAAATAATGCATTTAAAAAATA